>BNJS01002267.1_pt1 | contig 163980 bp, 177 predicted proteins | sample 8540461 | NCBI WGS metagenome assembly BNJS01 (sample SAMD00202454, study PRJDB9452) | human saliva metagenome | isolation source: human saliva | place: Japan | reverse complement strand
TTTTATCTCATCTGTACGCAGCACAAAAATCCGCCCTGACTCCCTTCTGCAAACTGCACTTTCCATCGGTGACGGCTAATCACCTGTTTTACAATTTTTAATCCCAATCCATGCTGTCCTGTGCTGGGCTCCCACTCATAGTTTTTTCGGTTCAGTCTTTCCAGCACGGCTTTCTCCAAACCGCAACCATTATCCTCCACATGGAGAAACACGTGGGCTTTCTCATCCTGATATAACTTCACTGTTATCTCACATCCCTCCGGATTATGTTGCACTGCGTTGTATAATAAGTTCATCAGTGCTCTTTCCATCAGATTTTCATTAAAGCACAGTTCCAGACTCTGCAAATCTTCCTCAATATCCAAGTTGAACTGCATCCTTTCATCCTCTGTTTGATTCCGCATTTCCGTAATCGTCTTTCGAAGAAAACGGCTCACTTGGATTTTTTCTTTTTCCAAGTTCCCATAGCCAAAAGAAAGCTTACTGAAAAGATTCAGGTTCTCTACAAGGCGACGAAGACGAAGTCCCTGCTTCTCAATCCTTAGCGCGCGATCTTTGATTTCTTCCGATTCCGTGGTAGCTGCAATCATTTCCGCATTTCCCAGAGCAATGGCAAGGGGCGTTCGAATGTCATGGGAAACCCCGGCAATCCATTCCGTACGCTCTTCCTCTTTTTGCTTTGCCCGTTTCTTCTGTATCCATATCGGAACGGAAACAAGAATGACCGCATTGGCGAGAAAAAGAAGCGGTAGAAGCTCAATAAGATTTCGAACAGCATTCTCATCATATTCCAGAGTATACTTCCAAATCTGCTCTTTCTTTTGCCCAATAATCAATAAGCCTTCCGGCACCACATAGGTTCGCACCGGATAATCTTCCAGATAATAACGGGTAAACTTTGCCACGTCCTGTAAGGTATAGTTTTTTTGAAGCTCCTTCGGCAGGAACTCACTCCAAAGGATATTGCCTCCATTGTCAAGTAGCATGGTAAATTGCTGTGCCCCGGAGAGCTTTTCGGCTTCCTCTTCCTCTAAGCGGTACTCGTCATTTTCCTTATGTAAATGCTCCATAATCTCCTGACTGTCGGGATAAGAAGGCATACCGTTTCGAGATAAAAAAATCCCAAAAAACAGAAGGTCTGCAAACAGTAGGAATATCGTCAACAAAACCACAAGAGCAATCAGCTGCATTTTCCGTTCTCTATTCCCTCTCATCTTCCTATCTCCAGTTTGTAGCCAAGGCCTCTTACGGTCAGTAGAAATACGGGTTTAGAAGGCTCTTTTTCTATCTTTTCCCGTAAATGCCGCATATGCACAAGCAAAGAGCTTTCCAAGCCGAAATTCCCATCCGGCCAAAGGGCATCGCAGAGGGTATCCGTGGTAACAATTTTCCCCTTATTACGGTATAGGATAGAAAAAAGCGCCAGTTCCTTAGCCGTTAAAGAAAGCTTTTCTCCTTGTCGTATCACTGTTCCTGCATCAATGGAAACCAGCGATTCCCCAAGCTGCACACCCTGCTCTTTCTCCTCTAAATGACAGGTTCTTCTCAGCACGGCGGCAATTCTCAGGATGAGCTCTTCCGGGAGAAAAGGCTTGGTAATGTAATCATCCGCTCCCAGTCCCAGGCCTTGCAAACGAGCCCTATCCTCGTCCCTTGCAGAGAGAAAAATCACCGGAACCTCGGAAAGTAGACCTCCATTTTTTTGCTTTTTATAAAAATCAAAGCCATTGCCATCGGTCAGCATGACATCCAAAAGAATCAGTTGATAGCAATTCTCTGAAAGCTTCGCTTCCGCTTCTTTACAAGAAGAAGCGACCTCCACCGAAAGATATCCTTCTTTTCTTAATAGTTCCTGCAAAAAGTTCTCTAAGCTCTTTCTCATCGTCCACCACCAATATTTTACAATCTTCTTTTTCCATGATTCTGTCTCCTGCTACTGTCCGCCCTTAGCAATCTTACTATAGCCTTTCTTCTACTACTGCCCTCATCAATTCTACTATAGCTTATATCCTGCTGCTGTCTGCTCTTACCTTTTCTACTATAGCCTTTCTGCCCCTCTTTCCCCATAGTTTTTTTCATTTCTTAAGGTAAACATAAGGTACGCACAAGGTTCCCATAAGCTTCCTTCGCTATTCTCCTACCGTAAACAAACACATGGAGGAAAAAATCATGAACTATATTCTGGAAACACAGCATCTTAGCAAAAAAAGCGGAAATACCTACCGTGTAAAAGACCTTTCTCTATCTGTTCCGGAGAAATGCGTTTACGGCTTTTTAGGTCCCAATGGCGCCGGAAAAAGCACTACCCTCAAAATGATTCTGGGCTTGATTCACCAGAGCGAAGGAAAAATTCAATTTCTGGGAAAAACAGTAAATTCCCAAAATCGCCTTTCTCTTCTCCAAAAGACCGGAAGTCTCATTGAAAATCCGGGCGGTTACGGACATTTAAGCGGACTGGAAAATATGCAGATTGTACAGAAATTAAAGGGCGTGAAGGAAGAAGAAATTGCCTCGGCACTGAAAACCGTTCGGCTCTATGAGCAAAGGGATAAGAAGCTCAGCAGTTATTCTCTGGGTATGAAACAACGTCTTGGTATCGCCATGGCCATTTTGGGAAATCCGAAGCTTCTAATCCTGGATGAGCCCACAAACGGTTTGGATCCTGCCGGCATACAAGAAATTCGGGAGTTGATTGTATCTCTTCCTAAAGAAAGAAATATGACGGTCATCATTTCCAGTCATCTCCTCAGTGAAATAGAGCAAATGGCAAGTCAAGTCGGAATCATTCACCATGGAAAACTGCTCTATGAAGGGCCTCTTAAGGACCTGGAATGTAACGGAAAAAGTCTGGAAGAGGCATTTCTGGAAATGACCGGCGGAAAGGAGTCTTTATGAATACCCTAAGCAATATCCCTAAAATCGTTTCTATAGAGTTTCAAAAAGCGCGCCATAAGCATTTTCCTTTGCTGTTCCTCGCAGCTCTGCTTTTGGATTATGCCTATATGTTTTATGGCACAAAAGCGCATTCCGAGACATGGTTAAATATCTTTTATGCTCTTCCCATCATTAACACCCTGGTTCTGTCCGTACTTATGGCGGTAATTGCTTCCCAGTCTGTGGACATGGAACACAAAGGCGCTATGTGGAACCTTCTTCCCACCTTGGAAAGCAGAGCTTCTATCTATCTGGGAAAGCTTTTCTTCGGTTTTATTACCCTTGTCCTGTTTTGTAGTTTCCAAATCGGTATAGTCCTTCTTGGGGGAAAGCTCTTAGGTTTTACCGGAGATATTCCGTCACATATTGTTCCCGTTCTGTTCTTTTCAGAACTTATCGGCGGAATGATTCTGTATCAGCTTCAATGTACGCTTTCCCTACTGTTTCCAGCCAGTTTGCGGCTCTTTCCATTGCCTTCGGCGGTACCCTGGCCGGCTTATTTCTGGCCTTTGTCAGCACAGACATGTGGACTCCCTGGTCCGTTTTCCTTTCCTTAAGCCCTATCGGTATGGACTATGACCAAGCATCAAGGCTCATGAGCCTAAGCCTAAGATCCATCCCTATTTCCGATATTTTGCTCGCCCTACTTTATCTGATTGGCACATTTCTGCTTGGTCTCCTTCTTTTCACCCACGCGGAGCAGGGAGAAGCTTTGTTTTCTCTCCACAGGCAAAAAGTAAGCCGTAGTCTGCACAGCAGCTTGTCCCCGGAATTTATCAAGTTAAAAAGGAACCCCATCTGGATTCCTTTCCTTCTGATTCCCTTGATTTCGGCACTGATTGGAACGATAAATTTTGTGCAAAATCAGGGTGTCTTACAATATACTTGGGAGGATCTCTGGACTCAACAATCCCTGTTTCTGGGAATGTTTTTCCTGGCTCCCCTCATCGGCATTCTTTGTAGTCTTCTATGGCGAATGGAGCATCAAGGCAGTAACTGGAACCTGATTTTAACCGTCACTTCCCCTGGAAAACTGCTTCGGGACAAATGGTTTACAGCAACCCTCCTCAGCACGCTCTGCATGGTCTGGATTACTTTTATTTATCTTCTAAGCGGTAAGATTCTCGGCCTTCCGGGAGATGTTCCTGCCATCTTTTGGATACGAATCCTTTCCGCTGTCCTTTCCATTGCCGCCATTACTGCCCTGCAAAGCACCCTGTCCATGTTTTTCCACTCCTTTGCCCTCCCCATCGCGCTGGCTTTTCTGGGTAGCTTAGCAGGCTTCACACTGACCGTGAAAGGAGCCTACTATGCCCTGCCCTATTCCACGCTGATTTACGGTATGGGCAGCACTTCTATCACCGGAGAGCTGAATTTTCCGATCCTCCTCCTAAGCTGTTCCTTATATATTTTCGCTGCACTGGGCATCGGTATTCTGTACCTAAAGAAGAGCGATGTGAGAACGCATGTCTAAAAGGCAAGGGCTTTTGGTTTTTACAAATATAATACTACTGGACAATTTTTCGATTAGAGCATTATTGTCCAGTAGTATTAGAATTTCATTAGAGGAATGAGTAATAGATAGGATATCAATCACAACTTCGAAAATACAGTTTACAACCAATTCCTCTACATGGGCTATATTCTCAAGATATATCACGATGGTGCTCTGAAAATACTCTCTTTGTCCCGCTTCGAATCGGTAAACTTATGGCAAAACCTCCAGCCAGTAGCCATCCGGGTCTTCAATGAAATAGATGCCCATGGCTTCATTTTCAAAGCAAATGCAGCCCATCTCCTCGTGCTTTTTGTGCGCTTCCTCAAAATTATCCGCCTGAAATGCCAGATGGAATTCACACTCTCCCAGGTCGTAAGCCTGGGGGTGGTCTTTCAGCCAGGTAAGCTCCAACTCAAAATCGCCGACATCGCTTCTTAAGTACACTATGATAAAGTCTTCGCTAGTCTTTCTTCTCACCTCATGTAAATCAAGGGCTTCCTCATAGAATCGAAGGGAACGATCCAAATCGGATACATTTAAATTCTCGTGAATCATCTTAAACTTCATAGCTTTTCTCCTTTCGCTGTTTCCGTGTTTTTGATCCGTGAACGGTACTTTGGATATTCGGTAAGAAAGCGCTGAATCACAGCGGGCTCTCCCCAGTAATGCATCGGAAATACAGCATCGCAATCCACATTTTCAAGAAAATACAGAATCCCGTCAGCATAATGCGCCTCCAGTCTCGGATCAAGGGGAACGAAGGCAAGGTCAAAATGTCTGCCCTTGATTCGCGAAATCTCCCTGTGATAAATCTCGCGGAGCCTCCGATTATCTTCTTCCGGTTCTCCCTCCCAATACCAGTCGTTTAAGTCCCCGGCATGATAGATAGAGCCTTCCTTTGTTTTTAGTATAAAGGCGACTCCACTGTCGTTGGAAAGCAGGGTCTCAAGCTGAATTCCATGATCCAACGGATAGTTTTTATCAGGCTCAACAAAGCTGTGCTTGATCTCAGACAGGCGCTTTTTATCCCGTATATCACTTGCCAATACCGCCTGATAGCTTATCCCCTGCCCGTCGAGCAAGGAAAAAACTTTGGGATTATAGTGATCCCCATGGGCATGACTGCAAAAAACAAATACTTCTTTTTCCTTGTTCAGAGGTGGTAATTCTCCCCTGTAATAGTCAAAAATAATATAGCAGTCTTCTAATTCCAGTAAAAAACCGCTGTGGTTTAGATACGTTACTTTCATAATGTCACCCGTAAAAACTTCTACTTTCTCGATATGGAGGCTGTCACTCTCCCTTCCTTGCTTCCTTGCGCCCTTACTTACTCCCATTTTCCTACTCTGTATGCTTTTCAGTATAAGTTGCACTACATTTACTGTCAACGAGGGACCGGAAATAGGCAGTCGGCTTTGCTTCATAACGGTAGAGGGTCCTGCATTGGCATAGCAATATTTACAAGAGAGAAAAGTTCAGATTTTTTCTTGAATGAGGGGGGGGGGGATGGAAAAAAATGATAGTGGAAATTTTTGGAGAATAAATTGAAATAACATACTCTGTGAAGAGGGAAAGCATTTTCCCTCCGTTTAGGAAAGATCTATAACAACCAGCTCCGGCCGGTTAAAGATTCTCGGAATACGGGTACTTTCTCTTGCCAGCCCTCGACTGACAATCATATAGGAATCCTCAAAGCGATATTTTCCCCCGGCATACCGAGGAAAGAAGCCTTGATTCGGCGCGAAGAGTCCATTGATGATTCCGGGCAGGCGCCATTGTCCGCCATGAGCATGTCCCGCCAAGATTAGATCAAAATCATAGTTTAAGTAGGAGTCAATCAACTCCGGACGATGGGCAAGAAGGATACTGTAGTTCCCATTTTCCGATGCGACAGCTGCATCTTTCAATTGTTCGGTAATGCTGTAGTTCTTATCGGTGTACTTAAGAATATCCGGATCTGATATACCGCAGATATTCAATTTTTGCCCACGCACATCAATCGTATCAAAACTGCCCTCCAAGACAGGAACATTGTAAGATTGAAAGATTTTTAGTATCTTTTCAATCTCACGGCTCCAATACTCATGGTTTCCGGTAACGTAGTAGCAAGGGTATTTATCCGCTATAGCACGAAGCACCAGCTCGGTATTCCGATGGGGAAGCTTATCATCACAAATATCTCCTCCCAGTAAAATAATATCCGGCTTCTGTGCATGAATCGCGTCTATAAGCTCGCGTTGCCCTTCCCCATAGGAGCAGGAATGTAAATCCGTGATGAGGACAATTCGAACAGGTGCTGTCAGTTTCTCACTTTCCAGCGAATAGTGTTGTATTTTCAATTTGGTATTGAAGGCAAAGGGCACCATGATGCCTAAAATGCAGGCAAGGAGTAAGGCAAGTATCTTGCGTTGTTGCTTTCCTAACTTATTCTGATTCGGCTTGTCTTGCTTCTCAACTTTCACTTTCTCTTGCATCTGCTCTGTCTGTTCTATATGTTCTGTTTGCTCTATATGTTCTGTTTGTTTTCCCTGTACTTTGTTTTCTTGAACTTCTTTCAACTGTTTTCTCCTTTATTGGGTAAATTTTCCGACTTAAATTTTCAGTCCATAGCTTCTCAAATAGCAAAATGAGGATATTCTTGATTCTCGCTTTAATTCCTTAACTATAGTTCCTTAGCTATAATTCCAAGCTCATTTGTCCATCCACCCAGGACTGCTGGGGCACATCATGAATACTGTCATTTTTCTCGTAATTCCCGATTAAGAATGGGGATTTGGGATCATGTAGTCGGCTTTGCTTCATAACGATAGAGGGGTCTGCATTGGCATAGCAATATTTGCAAAGGTGCTTACAGCTGTTATAGGAGCCGATATCGCAGGAAAGATAACAGGCACAGGCCGCTCTTACCCCCTTCTTTTTCGGTACATGCAAGCGTTTTCCAATGGCTTTCTCATAATCGCTGATAAGCATACAGCCACCACAATATGCCCCATACTCAGCCAATTCCTTCCCCTCCGCACAGGGCTTCAATGTCATGCCATGGGAACGAGCAATCTCAATCATAGCCTCGTATTATATAGTCATACCCATTCTTTACCTGTTCTAAGGTATAGGGTATGCTGTGGAAGATGCTGTGGATTGGTCATCACCTCCTACCGCATAGACGGTTACGGAAAGGCTCCAACCACAGCCTCTTTGTCAAAATGTTAATCAGTTAGATACCGCATGACGGTTTATGTAGAACGAGGTTACATCGGCAGAGAGCCCTGTGGATCCAATACAGCGTCAAATACTTTTAAGGAGGATCATGTGTATGATCTATGTTGGTATCGATGTTGCAAAGGATAAACATGATTGCTGCATCCTAGAATCGGAAGCCGATAAACTCTATCCGGTATTCACTATCCCGAATAACAAAGCAGGTTTTGATGAGTTGTATGAGAAGATATTCACTGTGACTGATGATAAGACCAAAATAAAAGTAGGTCTTGAAGCTACCGGTCACTACTCACTCAATCTTCTCGGATCGCTCATTGATAAAGGTCTACCCACCTGTGTTATCAACCCGTTACATACAAATCTTTACAGAAAAGGTCTAAGCCTTAGAAAGACAAAAAACGGATAAAGTCGACGCCCGTTCGATTGCTATGATGTTAATGACTAATAAAAACTCTCAAGCCCTACTCAGACACATCATATCATAGCGAAGAACTTAAGTCATTAACTCGTTATCGTTTCGACAAGGTTCAGGAACGAGCAAAACTCAAATCTTCCGTAGCTCGTCTTGTAAACATCCTTTTTCCGGAACTGGAAAAAAACTCGTTCCCAGCCTTCATATGGCTTCGATGTATGCCTTGCTGTCCAAACTCCCCGGAGCCTCTTACATTACCGAATGTCATCTTACCCATCTCAAAAAAATCTCCTAGAAACAGCCTCTAAAGGCCATTACGGACGAGATATGGCGATTACTTTAAGAAACACCGCCAGAGACTCTATCGGCTCTGTGATACCAGCAAAATCAATGGAACTAAAGCACACCATCCATTTAATTGAGGTGATGACGGAAGAGATTGATGAAATTGAAGATTCCATCAAATCCATCATGGACACTTGTAACTCTCCGATTATGACAATCCCCGGGATTAGCTATCGTATGGGAGCTATGATCCTTGCAGAGATTGGTGACTTCACTCGATTCAACTACGCTGATCAGATACTGGCATTTGCAGGATTGTCACCTTCTACCTACCAGTCAGGTCAACTGGATTCTAGCTATTCTCATATGGAGAAACGAGGTTCTCGTTATCTAAGATATGCTTTGTTCAATGCTGCGAAATTTGTCTGCAAGTGGGATGAGAATTTCGGAGCTTACCTCTCAAAGAAGATAGGTGAAGGCAAGCACTATAATGTTGCTATCGGTCATGCAACGAAAAAACTGGTACGTACCATATACCAAATGGAACTTACAGGCGAAGCCTACCGAAGATAATTCATTAACTTCACATCCTTTTCTGAGAGCACCTGTTTAGATGCTCTATTTGTCATGCGATTTTCAAGGTACTGATTGAGGCTTAAACCTGCCTCCGGGCTATCTAAAACATCTGATGATGTCTTATTCAAAAATCTTATTTTCCAATTGACTTTTAATAGTTAGTCTTTCCCAGTAGAAGTCTATCTTCCTTCACAAGATCCTTAAGCTCCGGAAAGTTCCGTCTCACTTTGGGGTAAAGGTCTACAAAACTAATGACCACGGTTTTCGTATACCCCTCTAGCGCCGTAGCAATCTGCTCGAAAGCTTTCAAATGGTAGTCTTTGCTATATCTTTCGGAAAGAAAGATCGGATCGTAACGCCAGCCGATAGAATTCACTCCCAGCTGCATGGAAAGATGTTTGAAATGCTCTATAAGCAAATGTTTATCCGGCACATTCGGCTCTATATCTTTTCCATAAGGTGTAATGCTAAGAAACCAGTATTGTCCATAAGCCTTTAAAAGCTCCATATAGGGAAACATGGGGGAGGGATTTTTCGTGCAAAAACCAATGACATCCACCACGGAAGGATCAAGGCGATAGCGACTGACTTGACTTGGATTGTAGGGATTTCGCACGCAAACAAAGCCCTCTTTCAACCTGTTTGCAAACCATTCCGCATAGAAGGCAGGAATGTCCGTCCTCTGTCCCGTGTTAATAATCAAGTTAAATGCCTCCTTTATATACTTCCATTTTGATACTATCCCTTTGATTCTATCTCTTTGATATATCTCTTTGATGCTATCCCTTTGATTCTATCCTTTTTTAGCACAATGTTTCCTTTTCTTTTCTGATGCCAAGAAAATTTTAGTCTTTCCACAAGCATTCCAGGATAAGCTCTTTATTCCTCAACTTTTCCATCCATTGTTCTCCTTGATACCCCAATCCATGAATCATTGCGGCTAGTCCCCCTGCCACAGCCCCTACGGTGTCCGTATCTTCCCCAAGGTTCACAGCGGATAAAACGGCATTTGCATAATCCCTGCATATCAGTCCTGTCCGTTCCTCATTTTCCTCTTTTTTCTCAACATGACTGATTGCCCACAAAGCAGCTTCCAAGGTGTCCACCACATATCCGGAGGATCTGATTTCCGAACGATCCAACTGATGAATTCGATGAAGCCTATCGAAGGGCTTATCATATTGCAATGTAGGAAGAATATCCAAAATATTCTCTCCGGCAAGAAGCCGTTTTGCTACATGCACATAGATTACACAGGCTTCCTCCGAAATCCAGTGCCCGTGGGTTATAGCGGAAACTGCTCTGATTTCTTCATCCGTACATTCCACAAAGGCCAAGGGAAGGATGCGCATAAGGGAGCCATTGCCATTGGAGCGCTCCCCTACGCAGGGTTTGCCGCTTGTCAGCGCCTCGTAGGTGGCATGGCCGATATCAAAAACTTCTCCATTGGCGGTAAATGCATTTTCATGGAGCCAGGAAAGAAAACGCTTTCTGATGTCCTCGATATGGATTTCCCGTTATTTTCCTTGAGACTTTTCAGGGTCGCCAAGGTCATGGAAGTATCATCCGACCAGGTTCCTGCCGGCTGATGATGACAGCCATAGCCTGTGAGATCCGTGCAAAGGAAGCTGCCCCGGCTCTGAAATTCGTAAGGAACGCCAAGGGCATCGCCGATGGCAAAGCCAAAAATGGCGTCGTAGAGTTTTTTATTGTGAGGGAGAATCTGCATATATTAGTCCTTTATTTTCTAATAATCTACTATTCTGCGCTTAATGGTTCGCAGGCTTACGCCTATTGCATTACAAAGAGATATTTTCCCTTTCCTTTCATAGGAGATAACATGCCCAGATTCAGCATTTTATTAATTAATTAGGAATTTCTTTTGTCACATCGCTGATTAGTCTTCCGAAGTCAATCGCATTCTTTGTAGTAATGACAGGTTTTCCGGTTTCTTGTTCAAGTGTTTCCTTAGCTACCTTTGCAACATTACCGCCTCGTTTTGCAACCTTCTTATTTTCTTCTAAGCCTTGAGGATTAGATGCATTGGCAATATCTTTGGTCGCGGTCTCAGCAAGCATATTGAGAATCAACTCTGTAGTAGACATATTGTCTCGCAGGTTTTGTTTTTTCAATCCTTTATAGTCTTTATATTCTCTTGTGGTCATACCCGACCAGGCTTTTGAAATTTCATTGGTGAGTATGGCATATTCCAATCCTTCTTTTACACCATGCTCTTGCCATGAATCGGTAAGCTCTTTTCTTACTTGAATTGCCTGAAGACTTTGATTGATCCACTCTCTTGAATAACCTTTCCGTAAATAGGTTTCCAAAGCACGCTCAATCGTCAGTTCAGGGTCTACGATCTCATCCAAGCGTTCTTTTCCGACTTCAGCCAGCCACATCTTAAACGGTTCGGCTTTCGGAGATGGCACAGATTGAATGATACGGAATATCCCTTGCATGTCCGCAACATCGCTTTCTCTCATTTTCCCGTCAGCAGCCTTTAATTTCAACCCGTGACAAAATGTCACGACTTCACTTCCTTCTTCCTTTAATCTTTGTTTTAACTTTCTCCAATATGCTCCCGGGTCTTTGCTGTCAGTTAGTGTTCCTACAACATCGACAACACTGAAATACCATTCTTCCTTATCGTTGTCCCAAACAGAGCGTATCTGATTGCCTTCAAATATTTTGATTTCGTTATTCATCTTATCCACTTCCTTTATGACGGGTTTTTCATTCCTTGATAAATTCCAAAATATCATCAACCTTGCAACCAAGGGCTGGCAGATTTTTATTGAACAGACGGGTTATTTACCATTTACGATTAAATTTATTTTCCATAGAATTGGCAAACTTTACCAAGGCTAACATAACAGGAACCTCAACCAGAACACCTACTACGGTTGTTAGCGTTGCTCCTGATAATAACCCAAATAAAGATATAGAAACTGCAACGGAAAGCTCAAAAAAGTTTGATGCACCAATCATGCTACAGGGAGCTGCAATTGAAAATGGCAGCTTTGCTAAATATGCCATGAAAAATGTTATTGCAAATATAAACAAAGTTTGAATGATCAAAGGAATTGCAATAAGGATAATATTTACTGGCTGATCCAATATCTTCTGTCCTTGAAACGAAAATATTATAATCAACGTCAACAATAATCCCATCATAGTGTATTTATCAAATGCAGGGATAAAGGTTTTATTTAGGTAGTCCTCCCCTTTATTTTTAATGATTATACTTCTAGTTACCATGCTTAAAACAAGAGGAACAACAATAAATAATACAATGGACAATAAAAGTGTTCCCCATGGAATATTTATATTTCCAACCTTTAATAAGAAGCTCACAATCGGTATATATGCAATCAAAATAATTAAGTCGTTACTAGCTACCTGTACTAAGGTATAAGCACTATCACCTCTTGTTAACTTGCTCCATACAAATACCATTGCGGTACATGGTGCAGCTCCGAGTAAAACCGCCCCGGCTAAATATTCTGATGCCAATTCCTTATTTATAAATCCCTTATAAATAATAAAGAAAAATAAGGAAGAAATTAAATACATGCTGAGTGGCTTAATGATCCAATTCACAAACCATGTAATAAATAGACCTTTAGGATTTTTTCCTATATCTTTGATACTCTTAAAATCAATTTTCAACATCATTGGATAAATCATTATCCAAAGTAAAATTGTTGTTGGTATAGACACGTTATAGAACTCAAATTTTCCTAACCATTCCGGAATAGAAGGAAAAATATTTCCCAATAAATATGCCTATTACCATACAAATCAACACCCAAAAAGTCAGGTTTTTTTCAAAAAAACCAATTCCATTTGTTTTCTTCATTTCTAAATCGCCTCAACTTTCTCAATTATTTTATGAACCTTACTTTCCATCTCCTTAATGCTTTGTATAAACTCTTCATCATTTTTTCTTCTTATATCTGATAAAGTTTATCACCACAAAGGTCTTCTTTTGTCCATTCAATGACGGCTAGTTTTCCTGAGGTATGATCTAAGATTTTGTTAATCCACTTCACTTCTTCATTTGCTTTAGCAGATAACATCTTGTTACCGGGATTTACTTTATACAAGGAAGAATTAACAATCCACCAATTGGTATGAATGGATGCCCTTGTTAGATCTTCTTCTAATCGAGATGCCTCATAAAACGGGGTAGCCTCCGCCAAACTAACGATTAATACTTCTGTTTCCTCTCCCCTTAATCTGGGTAACAAGTTTTTTACAGATTCAGGTATCTGTCCTTGTGTTCTTTGAACTTCTTGGTGATAACTTAAAGTTGAGTCTAACAACAACAAGGTATGACCCGTAGGAGCAGTATCAATCACCACTATCTCATCGTCTGCTTTTTCCACGAGCTCTGCAAAAGCTCTAAATACAGCTATTTCCTGTGTACATGGTGATCTTAAATCTTCCTCAATGTAAGCTACATCATCCTCACTCATTGTTTTTCTTGCATTTCCAAGTACTTCATCTTGATATTTTTTTAATTCTTCTTTTTCATCAATATGACTCATAGATATTCCACTTGAACTATCTATCATAAATTTGATATGGTCAGCGGGATCTGTTGTAGCCAAGTGTACCTTTTTACCAAGTTTGCTTAGCTTGAGGGCAACAGAAGATGCAATAGTAGTCTTTCCTACACCGCCCTTGCCCATAGTAAAGATTACTTTTCTATTATTTTTTTACAAGATCACTAACAACATCATCTAAATTAAAGAGTTTACCTTCTACTTCCACTTTTTGTTCATTTATTTGATCTTTCTTAAGGAGATTTCTTATAGAGTCGATTCCGGTAATGTTGTATGATCTCAAAGCAATTGTATAGGTATCAAACTCCGTTAAGATATCCGGCATATTTTCAAGGGCTAACTTTTGTTTGTTAAATATACTTTCAGATAAGTCATCATCATACTTTTCTAAGATACCATTAATCACTAATATTTGATTTTTTATTCCAATCTCAGATAGCTCCTTTGATGCTCTAGCCACCTCATTAAGTGGTGTTTTATCCGGCCTTGTAACTAAGACCAGGGTTGTTAAACTCTTATCTGATAAATTTTCAACCGCCTTTTTATAGATTTCTTTTTTAGCCTCTAATCCTGATAACTGTCCTAAACAGGATGCTCCATGGGTGCTTTTACTGATAAAATCAGTCCAAGCAGAAGGAAGCTGTAGCATTCTAAGGGTATGACCTGTAGGTGCTGTATCAAATATAATATGGCTATAGTCTGTATTGAGCTTAGAATTTGTAATGAAATTAGAAAACTCATTAAAGGCAGCAATCTCCACTGTACAAGATCCTGATAGCTGTTCTTCCATACTCTCAATAACAGAATCAGGCAATTTACCCCGAAAAGGTGCTACAACACTTTCTTTATAATTATGTGCCGCTTCTAAAGGATCCAGATTGATTACTTCTAAATTATCTACTCCTTTAATCGGCTTTGCTTTACCGTCTAATTCTGTTTCAAAAACATCTTGAAGATTTGAAGCAGGGTCTGTACTAATCAGTAGTACTTTCTTTCCTTCATCTGCTAAAGCCACTGCTGTTGCACAAGCTGTAGATGTTTTACCTACGCCTCCCTTGCCTGTGAAATAGATATTTGCTTAATTTAATATCCGCAAGATTAAATTCCTTCATAATACCCCCTTAGCAACAAGAGCTATTATTTCCACAGCACCCTTGATTTGCTTCTTCATCTTCACTACAGCAAGAATCATTACCTGAAGAACAACAGCCATTTTGCTTACTACTTTCAAGATAATCTTTTAAGATTTGTAAAAGTTCTATTATTTCTTCATTCTTTGGATATCTGCCTTCTATGACTATATCCTCGTCCACAAGGATTAATGGCAGCCTATCGGTTCCATTTTTATCCAAAGCATCTTTTACCTTGTTATTATTGACAAATGCCATTGGCTCACTTGATAAATTATATCTTTCAATAGTGATACCATTTTTCTTCAAGTTGTTAATCACTGTTGAAATACGTACGAGTTCAGGATCTACATTAACTCCGCAAACACCTGTATCACAACACATAGCCGGTTCATAGATTGACATTCTTTTCATTTTTTTACACCCTTTCTTTAATTGTTTGAATGAGATTTCATTGATACATCAAGTTTTTTTGATATGAAGAGTATTTTTTTAGTTACCCTTAAGGGTAACTAATTTCTTGCAGTAGATTCTAAAAACATCTGTATTATTTTTTGTCTTCCTTGTTCAGATATAGTGTAGTGAACCCACTTGCCTTCTTCTCTTGCTGTAACAATTCCTGACTCTATCAATATTTTCATATGGTATGACAAGCCCGATTGCGTTAAATCCAGCTTATCCAGTAAAACACAGGCACACAGTTCCCCATTTTTTAATAAATCCAATATCTCTAGGCGAATCGCTACTGAAAAGGCTTTAAATATCTGTGCAGTTTTTACTAAATCTCTCTTCATAAAAGCTCCTCACATCATTTTTTTTTGATGTGTTAATCTTACCACTACTTGTTCTGCTAGACAAGTCTTATTTCCTTAAATACTACTTTAATCATAGTGGGGATAATAGTGTTTTATCATCTCATAGGCATTCCAATATAAGCTCTTTATTTCTCAGCCTTTCAATCCATTGTTCTCCTTGGTAGCCTAGGCCATGAATCATCGCAGATAATCCGCCTGCCACAGCACCTACAATGTCCACCACATATTCAGAGGATCTGATTTCTTCATCCGTACATTCCACAAAAGTTAAGAGCAGGTTACGCACAGAAGAGCCATTTCCATTGGAACGCTTCCCTAGATAAAATCATATCAAAGTTATAGATCTTCGGTTTTCTTCCATCTGAACTTTTGTTGGACAGACAGCTTATTTGCCATTTTCAAAATGATCTCTTAATACCATTAATCTAAATATTAGAACAACATTCAGAATAGTCGCCAAGATAAGACCGGCTCCAGCCCAAAGCAGATCTATCGCAAACCCTATAATAAAACATAGGCTCCATTTCATAATTTGCTTACCACAAATGATGCATAGTTCTTTGCTTTTATTGGATATATTTTCGTCAAGATCATGTCCGGTTAAATATCGAATTGCCCTGCCGTTCGATCTAATAAATAGAATACCTATAATCAAATAGAGCAAAACCATCATAAAAATCGATACATAAAAAAATACAAACATATTTATTACCTAAATACTTTCTACGCCACTGATATACTGCTTTTTTTAGTCATCCTTAGCCTCGACTAGGCGTTCATAAATTTCTCTTTTATACTTTCCTTAAGTATAATCCTGTTTTTATCTTGTTTCCTCTCAAAATCCAAAATATCTGTAAATCTTTTTTCAAAGAATTTAGTGAGGAATATGAAAGTTCTAATAAATAAGTTTTCACCGGATTTAGACTTGTAATCAATGTTCATCATTTTTGAAATTGCTGTTACTAAGGCAGAATATAGCGAATAAGTATGCCACAACTGTGAAAACTAAAACGATACAAATCTTAGTGAAATCCGGAATGCCGAATGCGATTGCCCGCATGGCATCAACTTGATATGTTAAGGGATTCATGCGTGAAATACATTTTAGAATGAATGGCGCATTGTCAAAGGAATAAAAATAATGGTGCAGCAAAAAAAGAATTGGCACTAACAGGGTGTCCATCACAAAGTCTCGTTGCTTATAATTTTTTATCAGTAGCGCAACACAAATCAGGATAGAAGCCCAAAACAACACGCTAATCATTAAAAAAACGATTATCATGCAAAATCTATAAAACGAAAAAGATCCACCAACAAAAAAGGAAAGAATATATAGAATGCTGGCTTGAATGACAACTCCTACGATTGGAAATGTTGCAATTCCGAGTATATAAATTGCCGGATGAATGCCGTTCAGAATCTTTAAGCTTAAAAGTCCCCAACGCTTGTCCGTTATCATGCGATAAACGCATTGGTACATTTCTTTAAATAACGACATTGCAAAAATACCGATTAAAGAATAGGACAGAAAACTTACAGTCGTTCCGTTGAAGGATATATCTCCAAATGTAGCCTGAATACCTACAGAATAAAATACGAAATATAGAATAGGGGAAATCAAACTACTATAGATAATTTGTTTGTTGGACCAAAGTGCTTTCAGCTCATTATTGACCATTATGGGTAAACCCTTTAGCCCGAGATACCCGGGCTTAATATACATTTGAAATTTACGCATTTTCTGTTGCCTCCTCTTGCATCATGATTTCCTTAAGACCCAAGCGTTCACTACCCATACTGGTAATCGATACTTCGGCTAAAAGCTTTCCAATAATGCAGTTCAAGTCTACAGAAGACTCAATGAAACTTACTGTTTGCTCATCAAGCTGAGCTCCTTGGTCAATCAGTTCCTCTTTGAGCGTGTCGCTCATTTCGCCGGAGAAGGAAATATTGATTTCCCTTGTCAATTGGTGAGCGCTTAAAAAATCCCGCATACTACCAAAGTAAAACTGCTGACCTTGGTTTAGAAATAGAATTTTATTGCAGTAATCTTCCAGCATTCCCAAATCATGGGATGAAACAAGAGCCAGTTTCTTTTCATCAAAACATTTCTCTTTCAAATATTCAAATAGTCCATGGGAGTAACGGTAATCCAGACCGGCTGTTGGTTCGTCCAAAATCATTATTTCAGGCTTATGAACTAAAGCACGGGCAACTTGAACTCTTTGTTGTTGTCCGCCGGAGAGTGAATCGGGGGAACGGGTATAAAAATCTGTAAGATCAAGAATTTCAGAGATAGAATCCGTTGCCGCCTGTGATTCTTTCTTAGAAAGACCGGTCAATACAGCTCCAAGCATAATGTTATCTCGCACATTTAAATACCAATCAATGGATTGCTTTTGTGGGCTTATACCTAAATCATGATAAGTAAGCTTGGGTGAGCAAGTGATACTTCCGTGTTGAGGACTGTATATTCCAGATAATAGATTGAGTAAAGTGCTTTTTCCGGCTCCATTTTTGCCAACAACAGCAATAAAATCTCCTTTCTCTGCCTCAAAAGAGATCTCACAAATTCCGTTGTGCGTTCCTTCGTAAAAATAGGATACATCTTTAAGCGTCAGTAATGCCATTGTTAATCCCTCCTATTCCTGTTGAGCAAACTTTCCTTCTTACTTGAATTTCAGTTGACTACAAATTGTAGCCAGCTCATTTCCTTTTTAGAATGACTCAATTTCTCGAATAATTTTACCGGCTCCGCCTGCCATTGCCAGTTTTCTTCCAAGCTCTTGTGCAGATGCAATCATGGTATCCTCTTCCATGATTTTCTTCGCTTTGTCCCGTATAGTTTCGGCGGTAAATTCATACTCCTCAATCATCAAGCCTGCGTGATGCTCAGCTATGCTTTTCGCATTATATTTTCTTTCAAACACCTTTCCCGGTATAACAAGTTGCGGCACTCCGTGCAGAAGCCCCTCCACCATGCTGTTTGTCCTCCGTGATGGATGAATAAAACCGCCTCTTTCAGTAAGGTATGAAAATCCCATCGCGGGGCGATGTGTACATTTTCCCTATCCTCTTTTTTGAGATAAGATGATGCGATATAAATCTCATAATCACTGTGCTCAAAGGCTTCACATATAACTCTTCGCATCTTTTTCGCCGGTATCGTACCATTTCCCATATAGACAAGAATATTATTTTTAGGGCTGACTCTTACGTTCTCGTAAGCGACCGCCTGCAGCGCTCCGCAGTACTGCACATTTTCCTTAGAAAATGGTTCCAGTTCCCGAATACTGGGGCAAAATAACTGTTCTGCCCGGTCAAACAGTTGAAGGGCACTGTCCACCGTAGGCAAAGACATTTCCCTAAGAAAACGATTCAAATCCTTTGACCGTCTTGTATCATGGGCATACTCATATTGCGTAGGATAACTGACGGTGCAATACAACGGTATTGCTTCGATTTGTGCCGCTATCATTGCGGAAATATTAAACTCGGAATAAATGGCATCCGGGTGAAAGTCCTGTATTGCTTTTCGAATGGAGGAAACGCTCTTTTTAAGATATCGGTAATCCAGGTTCCCGGTCATGAAAAGAACCTGATCAAAACTATCTACCGTTACGCAGGATGTCATACCTAGCTTCTGCGCAATCGGGAATATCCTTTTTGCAATGGGTGCCAGGAGTCCAAAGGGCATGGGGATAGCAAGAGCATAATTCCGGATGCCTTCAATGCATTTAAAATTAACATCTTCTGCCATGCAAGTTGCTACGTCATATCCCGTTCTATGGAATTCCTCAGTTAGAATCCTGCATCTTAAGGAAGGTCCCGAAGTTTCTGCCATGGCTGCCATGGGGATTATAAGAATTTTCATAATTTAAATAGTAGTTCCTATACTACAACGATATGTCCATATACCGCATGGTCAGAATCGACTTTAAAGCCTACGGCAATAATCATTTGAATGTTGTAATGCTTAGTGTTACGTGTGACCTGACGAGAGCCTTCCTCTTGAACTATCCGGAAATTCCGGATAGTTCAATCTTCCTTAAGCTCTGCATCAGAATTAATTTTCTTAATATGCTCATTGATTGTACGAACATTAACATCATACCTTATTAATCTTCCTTTATTTCCCAATGTCCGCTGAATCTACGTCCTATAAATTGCACATTCGGCATCTCTGCAATTCTGCGCTTGATAGTTCGCACTCTTACGCCTATTGCCTCTGACATTTTTTCAATCGATATCTTTGCATTTTTCCTTATCATAAGAATCAATTTGTCTTCTAATTGGACTCGTTCATTACCTTGGCTGCCATCTTGAGTGCCATCTTGGGTGCCAAAATTCAAATTGGGCATAATTACAAAGAAGTTCGACCTATTGAAATGAAGCACAGGTTTTTTTATCCTCAAAACTTTTTCCAACCTATTTTTATATCTCTCTCGTAATTTTGTAAATGCATGGTCTCCCAATTCATAGGACGAAATTTTTGTATCACAGGAGAGGTTTTCCCCTTACCCTTTCCTTTCATGGGAGATATCATACCCAAATCTTTCGAACAAAACTTGAATATGTTGTATTATTTTTTTTTACTGACAACGTCAGGCACTTCAATATGCTGTTCTTTTTCTTGAATGTCCTGTTTTGTTGCTCGAATGTCCTGTTTTGTGTTTCCAATGTCCTGTTTTATTGTTTCCTTTAAATATCTGTAATAACGTTTGCCTTTCTGCTTTATAATCCGCTATGCCACTCTTCTTTCTTCAGTAGGCTTACGTGTCCCTTTCTTGTTTCGCCCATCTGCGGCACAGGCGCATCTCCAGTAGTCCATTGATACTTGAACCCAAGCTTTTCCTGAACACGCTTTGATTTCTCGTTGCCATCATAATAACCACACCAGATGCGAACAAGATTCAGATCAAGAAAGGCATGACGCAGCAGCTCTCTTGCCGCCTCCGGCACAAGACCCTGTCCCCAATAATCAACTCCCAGTCAGTAACCAAGTTCCGCCTCATCCTCCTTTTCTGCAAGGTCATTGTGGTGAAGGCCGATGCTGCCAATGGGAAGTCCTGTTTCCTTCAGTACAATAGCGTAGGTCTCCGGTACCATCAGCACATCTCTAATAACCTGTCGGCTGTCCTCTTCGCTGGTGTGTACCGGCCACCCTGCAATCGGACCTACTCGCGGATCTTTTGCGTATTTATAGCATTCCTCTGCATCCGTTTCTTCCCACGGACGGAGGATAAGCCTCTCTGTTTCTAAAATCATTTCTATCCTTTCTTTTTCTTAGGAGCCAGAAATTCTTCATACATCACTGTTTACCTTTTTATATTTCTGCCTCCTACTACTTGGCTTATCAGGTATCGTCATTTCTATCTTTCCTGCATTAAGTAAAGGAACAAGATATCCTTCTCTAAAATTCTTACTATCTGTAAGACCAAGGTAATCCAGCATCTCACGCTTACTACGCGGCATGCCGCAAAATTCGATTAGCTCCGCCAGTCTTTGATCCAAGTCTTTTCCGGAATGCGACCAGCGATGTTTCCTCAAACGGGCATTCACGAGAATACCGCTGTACGCCAAGAAAGTATTGAAGATATGTACGCCAAGAAAGCATTGAAGATACGGGTTGACAGAACAATCCACTCGTTCTCACCATCAAGCTGCATCCCACAGCTCTGGTTGAAATCAAAGAAGGTCATTTGGTGCATTGAAATCGTTTTATAAATGGGCTGGATGCTCCCAAAATGCAAAGATTAACTGAACTGGCAAAAATATCCTTGCATCTATTATGACATATGTAGCACATAAAATTTGAAATATATCGATATGTTTATTTAATCAGCAAACACTACTTAAATACAATAGTTCTATATATCTTACTAAAAACAAAGGGCTCTCCCCAGCCAACGCATGAGATACCAACCAATCCCCATAAAACGCATCCGATATACAGTGTATAAAAAGACCACAGGGTAAGTAATATAGGAACTATGATGATACAAGCTATCAATATTGAATATGGCAGGTATCCGAAAATCAATATACCATAGCGCTGTTAATGCAACAAATACCAACCAAATTGCTGTGCTTTTCTTTAAATTTTGCTTGAATGCACGGAAGAAATCCCTGAACAGATATCCCTCTTCGTTGTTTACAATTTTTGACATTTCCGTGAACAATGCTGTCGTAGACGCACCTATCGTAATGAGGGGAATGCTGCATAGAATCCAGCATAAGTTCAACACGACAAAATAGCCTATACAATCACATACTCTAATAATCGTATTTTTCATATTTTATCTAGGCCACCTTTGTTCTGCAGATAATAACTTCTGAAATGTTGCATGAGGTTCCTTCTGATACCAATATGCAACACTCGAAAGATCATCCTGTCTTTCAAACAACCCATTATGACTGACTCCAATCTGTTGTACAGTTACCTTCAAATCTTTTTCAAAGAATATTGGATCAGGAATGTGCCATCTGTAAAATCCCCGCATTGGAGGACAGTCATCATTATGATATTGATTATATACAAGGGAATCATGTCTTGAATAAAAAGGATATCCCAAATACGATGTACAGTAATTATTTTCTACAGTTTTTCCATTATCGTTAGAAGCAAAACTCCATGAGCCTCCAAAATAATCCTCCATCCCTGTCCCACATATCGTTGGATATTTTACATCTCCATCAATATAAAATTTAACTTCTCCCTCTCCCCACCAGTATCTTTGGAGAACAGAAAGTCCAATGTAAGTACCTATATACTGGCCGCTTCCTTTTATATTATCCAAAATAACGTAATCTTTTCCCTTTTCTGTAACTGCCTGTCGTCTCCATTGTGCGTGAAAATAAGCTGTATCCTCCGGAAGCGCATCATACAGGCAGTAATCAATCTGATAGAAAAAAGCTGGTATTACGTTTTTATGCTGGTTTTCTAGTACTATCCGAGCATGTTTATGAAACGGCATCGAAAAATATGAATTCAATCCGCGGGATGGTACTACAGTAATCACCGCGGAATTAATAATACATTCCTGTCCAAATCCACAACAAAAAAAATCTCCTAATGGCGTTTCAACCGAGGGATTTTCTTCATCATCCCAATAAATACGTAGAACAAGGTCCCTCAGAACAAAACAATCGCCGTCTGAGGTTTTCTTGTCAACAGTAATCCATATATGTTGAATGACACCTGGCCCCTCTATATCAGCAAGAATTTCCTCCTGTCCTGGTTGAATGTTCGTAAGACAGGGTTTCCCCTTTCGAGACGGCCCAAGAGGACTCGCTGCCATTCCACCTCTGCCCTTTTCTCCTGTTCTGTTTTCCGCATTTATTGCTCTGCTCTTTCCATGTGTCAGATATGGCATCATGCTTACATTTCCTGGAAATATCATCTTCGTACCTCCATTTAACCTTTTGTGGCTCCCATTGTCATACCAGCAGTAACCCACTTATTAAAGGCAAAATAAATAATTAATGGTGGAAGTGTGGAAATAACGATTGCGGCAAAAGTAGACCCCCGTCCACATTTCCGAAAGCTCCAACGTAATCTTTAAGTCCCATGGCAACAGTTTTAGCGTTACTGTCACTGATAAATGTATTCGCGAATATAAAGTCATTCCATATAAGAACACTATACATCGACGCAATAGTAATTATAGTATTTCGTGCTAGCAGAAATACAATCTTGATAAAAATTTTTCCAGGATCGCAGCCGTCTACAATAGCTACCCACTTGATAATACGGTGACCAACAAAAACTGCAGGAGAGGCTGTTCCACAAAACTGAGGAGTCAACATCTGACAAACGCATGCCGGATTTTTACTACATCCGCAAGGAGCTTCTGCACAATGGCGTAACCAGGAAGCTTCTCTGCGACTTCCCGACAAGCGGGAATTTACCGCTCACCCCTAACCTCTATAATTTCACCTACAAAAACGATATGTGGTTGCCATCCTCCATTGAAATCGGGATATTCTTTTGGTATGGAAGCATAGTACTCCTGAACTTCAGTTGCAAGATCCTCTTTAGAAAATTGGTGCTGATACAACTTTTTGCAAAGAAATGTTAAATTTGCCTCTTTATAGGTTACACCCTGCCCGATTTCGATAGGAGTCAGTCCTGCACCGACAGCTTTATCCCCATCCCTGCCGGAATGCGAACCAATATAGCCCAATGCCTTTTTACAGCTTTCAGGATAAAAGCTTACCGTAAAAGTATCGCTGTTTTTCAAAAATTCACTGGTATAACGAGCAGGATGAACATAAACTGTAACCGTTGGTCTGCTTTTACCTACAATCCCCCAAATATTCCCCAAACTGCCCCAGCTAACAGTGCAGCTATTATAATGTTCCAGTGAGCCCGCTGTAACAACTGCCCACTGCTTATCAAACATTTCAAATACCTTATATTCTTTTTCTTTAAAGTTTTCCATAGAACTCACCTTCCCAAACTTCCAATTTATATGTACAATTCACATTTATTTCTGACTGAGCAAGCCTTTTTAATTACTATTCCCGCAACTGCCGATACAGCTGCAATCACATGAAAACCTGCTTTCACAGCTATGTCTTTTTTGTAAATGAAATGGAACTAAAATCCAAATCGGTTTTTGAAAGGTCTATGTCTTTCACTTCATTCCAAAATTTTGTTATTGTATTTGTTACCTTTCAGTTCCACCTATTGGGCTAAAAACAATTCTATATTTGTTCATTTTATATTTTCTGACCTCTGATTTAATCTACTTTTCCTTCACTTCCAATCCACTGCCTCAAATCATGACATCAAGACAACCGTCTCCACATGGCTCGGTTGCTTCAGCTTGATGTCGAGTGTGTAGCCAGATTCGTGCTCGTTCGCGGGAATTGGTCAAAGTGCGTTTTTTTCCGAAAACACACCGATTTTTACTCTTGTCCGTTCTCGGAAACAGGTCAAAGACCTTGCTCTTACCTATAATATGCAGCCCCACAGATTTGTCGACCGCTTCAAGGCTTTGCTCTGAGGAAATAAGTCCAAAATCCCATCGTCTCCACATACCTATCGGCGAAGTCAATACTGTACATTGCATGTCCGGTTCTCCCTGTTTGATATACGGTTTCTGTCTCCAATGATTACTTTTCAATCTTCAATGTTCACTTTTTGATATTTTTGGTTCCTACTATTTGGCTTATCAGGTATCGTCATTTTAATCTTTCCCATCTCAAGCAAAGTCTTAATATATTTTTCTGAAAAGTTTCTTCTACCGGCCAACCCCATAAATTCTTGCATTTCTTTCCGGCTGCAAGGAACGGAGCAAAATTGAATAATATCTTGTATCCTGACTTGCTCCTTATCTTGCTCCCTGACTTGCTCCTTATCTTGTTCCTTTGAAGCAAGTTCTACAGACGATCCGACCATAGCTGTTGTAGCGTCGGACAGAGAAATAAATAGTCATAAATTTTTATTATTCTATTTTTACATGCTGTATAAGTCATTAATTTTTCAAATATTCATCACTCGAACGCAATTCTCGTTTTTCTATATTCATTTCACTAACATTATCTCCTGTAGGATTATTCCTCCACCCGCAAAAAAATAGATTTTGTCTGCCTCCTCTACCCTCCTTCTTTTGGATGCTACACTTACTACTTCTGAACAATTCGGTTTTCTCTGAAACTTTTTTTCGGAATTTTTATTGTTTTAATGCTTCAAATAAATCTACCGGTTTTAAAAAGTATGGTTTGGATCATATTTTTATTTCTAAATATAGAATAAGTTCTTTATAATCCTCTATATAAGTTTTTGCGCAATATTTTTATCAATTTCAATTTCAATTTCAAAAACAATCGGATTCTTTCCCAAAGTTGATAAATACAATCTCATGGGTTTAATATCGCATGATCTGGTAATCCAGATATTTTTCTTAGATTCTACTTGAATACCATTTTTATATCTAAGTGTATTCATAAAACTCCAATCATATTCAGCTTTCATTTCAACTTTTACTATATTTATTTTTTTAAATTAGTTACTAGCGGAAAAAAATCCGATTTGATTATCTGTGCCTTTGAATCACAGAACTACTTCTGCCAACACTTTCACACTTGCCATAACCTCGTTCCATGACAGTTCACCAACGAAAAAAGAATCCTCCCGGAAGATGTCCCACTGCTTTTTCATGCTTGCGTCAGCTTCTACCGTGGAAAGAATATCCCTAAAGTCAGGAATCTGATCTGTCGTATTCCGCTTTGCGCTTGTTGCAAGAAACGCCTTTTTAAGGATTTCTCTGTCAAAAGCTTCCTGGTGACTGATCACATGGATGTCGTAGAAGTCTCGCATCCGTGTATTCGCCGTACCGCGAGCCATGATTGTTTCCAGTTTCTCTACCAAGAGTATTTCCAGATTGTATGTCCAGAGGGAAATTGCCCACCCTTCAGGATGAAATTGTTGCGGTACCGAGAAAGAGCAATCCGCTCCAGGAAACGCTCCATAATGAAGTTGCGGATCAAGGTCTGCGCCTTTTTGCTATCTCCGCCGGACAGGTTTCTCACTTTTGCCTTCAGCTGTGTCGCTGTCCTGATCATAACATTACCTCCGTATATGTCCTCATAGCAGACTCAATCTGAAATCTCCTGGCATACTCCATCAGGTGATTCAAATTCTTATGGGCGCTGGCCATATATTCCTTCATCGCATACTGAAAGATCTGCACATCCATCGTATCCTTGTACCGAAGAACATCACAGATCGTCCGCTCCATGTCATACGCGCAAACTGTATTGCCAAATCTCGTCTGTACTTCCGCAACACCAACTTCATAGACGTCCGGCTTTACCTGATAAACCTGAATGCCTTTCTTGCGCAGATGCGTAGAGTTATATCCCGCCTGCACCGTCACACTCGTTTTATTTGGTTCCCGTTCCATCAGCCCATGCAGCATCAGCGCGGTTTCATGGGAGATAATGATGCGCTTGTTGGAAAGATAAAGCAGGTACAGCTCGTCCGGCCATGCATCCTCCGCCAGGTATACGCCATGCGCCACTCGCTCCATGTTCCGTTTACTCACATAGTCCGCAAGTGTAGGCTTGGAAATGCCGCTTTCCAGTACCTGTGAAGTACACAGATACCCGTTTCCGTTCTCTACAAGATTATCTAAAAGATCAAACCGTGTCATTTCATCACCTTACTTTCTCGCTCTTTATAATAGATTATAAGAGCGTAAAGGTAAAGTAATTTTTTCGTGAGGAAAAGCCTGGTATGTATCGGGCAGCTCTGCGGCCGCCCTTGTTCGATGGTTTACAGCTCCGGGCCGTAGAAGTAATTAAACTCCATCCGCGTTCCTCCTGCCTCTATTTTTCCTGTAAGCGAAAAAAGGACGTTTACTCACTGCGGAAATGCAGTAAATAAACGTCCATGATCGATTCAATGTTCGGTTGTCTATGAGTCTTCGATTTTTGTGCCTACTGTAACGAATTCTGTTTTTGTAGTAACGCTACCGTCTTTTCTTGTACCATACTTAAAAAGTCCTTTACATAAATAATATTGGGCTTTCCAAGACCAACTCTGACTCTTTCTATCAGTCCTATGCCATTCCTTTTATCTAATTCACCTAATAGCTTAATCGCAGTCGGTTTTGATAAATGCCTTTTCTTCATGATTTCTTCCACGGTAAAGTAAATAAAGACTCTATTCTGCTTATCCAGCCAATTGTTCTTATAAGACATACCTGCTCTTTTTAGAAGCATGGCATAGAGCAAAATAGCTTCTGCGGACAGCCCTTGAAACTCCTCTCCTTCCACTACTATTTCCGGCACTTTGAAAAAATTAAAGCCCTCTGCTTCCCTGTTATAGAAATAGTCAAAGTCCATTGTTTCACCTCTCTCCTTGAAATTTTGCAAAGAAAAAGACGATAGTTTTTCTCTATCGTCTTTGGTAACCATTTTTATAAAAATTTTTCAAACAAATTTTCAATTATTAAGTTCTTCCAAAATCTTAATTGCATCATATCTTTTATTACAGTTTTTGCATATCCATTTTGAATTACTCTTTTTTGCTTTTTTATGAAAATAATCCAACTCTCCTCCACATAGTGGACAATGCATCGGTCTTTCTGACCACATGCTTTTCAAGAATCTGACTACTTCGTCTCTATTTTCCATATTTAATTTTTTTATAATATCATTCACTTACAATCTCCATATTCTAATTCAAAATGACCTTATTCTATCATTTATCCCTTGAAGAAACGCTATAAGGGCTGCTCCAACCATCGGTATTCCGTATGGGCTTAACAAAAATCCTAATACCAATGCCAAGCGATATATCTTTTTGCATAAATGAGCCTATTACAGCAACAATACACATTAGCATTAAGAAATACAGAAAAGTTGTTCCTATGCCGAGCAGGAATGTTAGAAATGCAGTGAGGATACTAAGCAGCAAGCTGATTGGAAACAAAAGTATCTTGATGATCCATCTTAACATTACTTAGTCCTCTCTTTTAAAATCAGTCTTTGTGTCTCCACACACCACATCAATACAAACATTCACATCGGTATAATTTTTTAGGAGCTTTTTTCTTCCTCCATCAGAATCTTCTACAAAGACAAAATGCTTGTAAAACTGCCTAAAATGGAGGATTTTTACAATTCCTCTTTTTGTAGTAACGCTACCGTCTCCACATGTCCTGTCCTGGGAAAATTATCAATGCCCACCCATTTCTCCAGCGCATATCCGCCTTCTCTTAAATACTTAATATCTCTTGCCAGGCTTCCCGGATCACAGCTTACATAGACAATGCGTTTGGGGCTGAGTTCTAAGACAGCGGAAAGACAAGCTTCATCGCAGCCTTTTCTGGGGGGATCTAAGGAGACCACATCTACCAGATTTCCCACGTCCTTGCCCTCTCTCTTCTGTTCCTCCACCCACTTGGGAAGGACTTCTTCTGCGGCACCCACATAGAACTCTGTATTATGGAGACCGTTCTTTTCCGCATTTTTCTTGGCATTCTCAATGGCTTCCGGAACGATTTCCAGTCCGTAAACCTGCTTTGCCTTTTGGGCAAGAAATAGGGAAATGGTACCGATTCCACAGTAGCAATCCCAAACGGTTTCTTCTCCGGTTAAGGCTGCATACTCAAGAGCTTTCCCATAGATTTTTCTCGGTCTGGGCAGGATTTACCTGATAAAATGAAGGTACGGAAATGGAAAGCTGAGCTCCCCGATTTTATCCTCTATACTGTCTTTTCCGTAAAGGCAGCGGGTTTCTCTTCCTAAGATAGCATTGCCTCTACCTTCGTTGATATTTACGCAAAGACCGACAATTTTTGACGGACTGCTTTTTATCGGCTAAAACAGAAGCCAGCTTCTCCCACAGCTCTTTTTCCATGGGGCAGGTTCTTACCATTTAGCACTAAGGCAAAGCAGGATTTCCCCGGTAGAAAAATCCCTTTCTTAGGAAAAATGTGGCGAAGTAAACCTTTTCCTGTTTCTTCCTCATAGCCGGAAATTTTGTATTCCCTTGCCCATTCCTTGATACAGTTTAAAATCAAAGGGATTCTCTGCGCTGTTAATCAGGCAGTCTTCGGTTTCGATAATGCGGTGGCTATGAAAACCGTAGAAGCCCATGCGCAAAGAATCATAACTTTCCTGTTCATTCTCCGAACCCTTCTTTCTTTCTGCAAAAAGCTCTTCCGGATACTGTTTTTTCCTCTCCTATTTCTTTCCCGTTCTGCACCGGATACTGGGCTTTATTCCGATAGCGTGAAAGCACTCCGCCCAGAATTCCCTCTTTTTTGCTCTCTACTTCCTCCGGAGAAAGTCCGGCAATGCGAATCATGCTTTGGGCAATTCTGTCCTCTTTCCATGCCAGCTCTTTTTCATAGGACAAATGTTGTAGCTGACAGCCTCCGCATTTTCCCGCTACAGGACAGAGGGGTGTGATGCGGTAAGGGGATGCTTCCAGAAGCTTCTCCACCTTGGCATAAGCATAATTCTTCTTTGCCTTTAAAATCCTGGCCTCTACCAGGTCTCCCATCACACTGTCTTTCACGAAAAAAACCAAGCCGTCTTTTTTTCCGACGCCCTGGCCCTCTTCTGTCAAATCCGTTATTTCCAGCGTAATCAAATCATTCTTTTGGAGAGAATGCTCTTTATTTTTCAACTTCGTTTTTTCGGATATATTTTTTTCGGACACTATTTTCCCCCTGCATACATTTCTTTGGCTTTTAGCTATTTCTTTCCCGATAAACCGATGTAAAGGCTTATCCCTATAGCTATTCCAAAAATCACAAAAATAATCAGCATATTTTTCTCCTATAGGCTAAAACTCTATCCAACTCCCTCTGTGCTAAAGCTCCATCCAATTCTCTCCGTACTAAAAAACTCTGTCCAATTCCCTCTGTACTAAAATTCCGTCCTTCTCTACCACTTCAAAATCAAACTTAAGAGACTTAAAAAGGGCAATCCACCTTGCTTTAACAGGATCATCTTATCCGAGCTGATGGCGCCGTATACCGCCACCAAAAACATGATGCTGCAGAGCACAAGGGTGAGCTCCACATTGGCACCGGGACTGTAAACGCCGTAAAGTAAAGCCAAGCCCAGCAGACCGTTATAAATTCCCTGGTTCTTAAATAGAGTGTTGATATTTTTATTTCGTAGCTCCCGAACCGACATTTTGAAAACCCGGGCGGTGCTGTCGCTGTCGGTCATAAAGGTTTCCAAAAGCATAATGTATAAAAACAATCCTGCCGTAGCGGTCATCAGGATTTTCTGAACTGTGGTGATTTCCATCTTATTTTTCTCCCTGTGAAACTGCAAGGTTTCTTCTACTACTCTGGCGTAAAACATATTGCCGTAGAGATAGCGGTAGCCGCCATTTTCTTTTTTGGCAATGGGGTGGCTGTATTTTATCGTCTTCCCTTTCGCCATTTTTTTGGCAAATTCCTCTGCCAATGCATCGGTGTATTTGCCTCCATTTTTCTCTACATAATACAAAAAGCCGGGACCGTAATTATAGGCCTGAATCACTGATTTTTCCTCCAGCCCCAAGGCCCTTGCCTTATCCTTTAAATCCTTATAATACTTTAGCCCTTGTTCAATGGAAGCGTCCGTATCCAATGTATTTACCGGCAGACCCTTGGACTCGCTGGACTGCATCACATCCTTTAACTTGCCATGGGATTCCACCGTCATAATGGCAAAGAGCACATCCCAGGTCCTCTTCCAGTCCCTTTTCTTTGGCTACCCGCTCCATGGCGGCCTGGTGCTTTAGGACGGAAGCCGGAAAATACCATTGGGTCTGATGGGCTTTTCGGAATAAAAAAATCCCGAAAAGAAAGAGAAGGAAGAAGGCGGAAAAAAGCTTGATACCTTCCATAAAGGAAGCAGTTCTGCCCTGCTGCCTCTTCGCTTTTTTCCCTTGAAAAAAGGAGAAAACTCCCTTTTTCTTTTTGCCTCTTCCTTTCGCCATTCCGTTTCTTTAATCCTTTTATAAGCTTGCCACCGCATCCCGAAGCTGAATCAAGCCCTGTTCTAAAAGCTTTCGGGAGCAGGCAACGTTCAGACGCATAAATCCGGAAATTTCCTTTCCGAAGGATACGCCGGCATTTAGACCGATTTTTGCCTTATGCACCATAAAATCATTCAGTTCCTTATCGCTCATGCCTAAGCCTCGACAATCCAAGAGCATCAGATAGTGGCATCCGGCACATGCACCTTAAGTTTTGGAATCTCGCGACTAACAAAGTCTTCCACAAAGCTTAGGTTTGCCTCCAGATAAGGCAGGAGCTGGGAAAGCCATTCTCCGCCCTCGCGGTAAGCCGCTTCCATAGCCACGGAAGAAAAGGCATTGTTTCTGTGGATATCCATTCTCGTCCAGAACAGGTCGAAATCCTTCTTCAGTTCTTGATTGGGGAAAATGGTGGTGGAGGCCTGTAAGCCTGCCAAGTTAAAGGTCTTGCTTAAGGATACGCAGGTAATCACGGTTTCCTTTGCCAAGGGAGAAACGGTTGCGGCACGCAAATGCTTCTTCCCATGGAAGATAAGGTCGGAGTGGATTTCATCGGAAACCACCAGCACATGATGCTTATGGCAGATTTCAATCATTTTCTGAAGCTCTTCTTTTTCCCAAACCAGTCCCAGCGGATTATGGGGATTACAAAGAATGAAAATCTTGGCTTCCTTTGCCTTCTCTTCAAAGTCTGCAAAATCCACCTGCCATCTGTCTTCCTTTTCCACTAAGGCATTGGCCAAAACCTTTCTGCCGGCCATATCCGGAATATCCCAGAACTCTGTGTAAACCGGGCTTTGAATCAGGATTTTATCATCCACATGGGAGAAGGTACGGACAATGGCGGTAAGGCTTTGTACTACGCCTAAGGACCAGGACATGAGTGCGGTGTCCGGACACCAGTCATAGCGCTCCTTTTCCCAGTTCTGTACTGCTTCAAAATAGGAGTCCGGTCTGGAAGTGTAGCCAAAGATTCCTTCTTCCGCCCGTTTCTTGCAGGCGTCGATAATGGGCTGGGCTGTTTTAAAGTCCATATCCGCAATCCAAAGGGGAATCAAATCCTCTGTACCGAACTTCTTGATTCGTTCGTCATACTTTGCACAGCGAGTTCCCTTTCTATCGATTACTTCATCAAAATTGTATTGCATTGGCTTACTTCCTTTCTTAATGATCCTAGTAGTTTTTTTACCCGGTTTTTTACTTTATTTCTTCCGAAAAAGAGCCGCCCTTAGTCGAGCTTTCACCCTTTTCCAGACTTTCCTTCAGCCGGCTTCCTCCCGGACTCTGACTTCACTAAAGTATTCTGCCGGCTTCTCCGCCTTTTTCTCTTCTAACTTTTCTGCCGGCTTTTCTTCTGCCTTCTCCGCCGGCTTCTCTGCTGTCTTTTCCGCTACCTTAGAGCTTTCTTTTTTCTCCTGCTGCCCTTCCTGCTTTTCTTTGGAAACTTGAAGATTTTCCTCTTTGGGGAAGAAAGAGCGTTGGCACAGGAATCCTCGCTTTCTTCCGTAAAGGCAAATAACGCACAGCCGAAGCCCTTTAAGGGGTAGGCAATGTGATAGTCTCTTCCATCACATTCTCCCTTGACCACGGGGTAGTATTTTTCTTCCTTGCAAAGCCCTTCTTCTGTAAGAATCAGTCTTGCTTCCTTGGCTTTCGGCATACCTACCCAGTATTCTTCATGGTCCATAGGAGTCATATTTACCACGAAGAGAAGACTTTCCCGATGCTCTTTCGGATTTGCAGCAGAAGCGCCCTTGCCGCCCTCTAAAGCTATATTGCCGTTCTCTACGATATGTCCCTCTTCTGCCACTGCCGCTACGGCACCATTCTGAACTCCCGACTTTCCGGATAGGGCAAGGTGATTTTTCGGGTTACGGATAAAGCTGTAAATAGATCGGCTGGCATCATCCGCATTGACCCAGGAGAAGCCTTCATACAGGTAATCCGCCTCGTAAAGGGCCGGATAAGTTTTATAGAGTTGTAACAGGTCTCGCAGGAAGGAATGCAGGGAGCGATTCTCCTTCTCCTCCAGCAAATGCCAGTCGATGGAGCAGTCCTCGTTCCACTCCCGGTATTGTCCGAAATCCTGTCCCATAAAGAGCAGCTTCTTTCCCGCATGACCTATCATAAAGAAATAGGCAGCCTTCAGGTTCCGGAACTTCTGCTCCCGGCTTCCCGGCATTTTCTCAATCATGGAACGCTTTAAATGCACCACCTCGTCATGGGAAAGCACCAGAATGAACTTCTCCGAATAGGCATAGCTCATGCCGAAGGTCAGCTGATTATGATGATAGTTTCGATACATGGGATCTTCCTCCATGTAGCTTAGGAAGTCATGCATCCAGCCCATGTTCCATTTAAAGTGGAAACCTAAGCCCCCCCTCATCCGGAGACTTGGTAATATCCGGCCAGGCCGTGGACTCCTCCGCAATAATCACGGTGCCGTCCTCTCTCTTTCGGATAATGGAATTCAAATGCTTAAAGAACTCGATGGCTGCCAGATTGCCATTTCCCCCGTAGATATTGGGAAGCCATTCTCCGTCTTTTCTGCCGTAATCCAGATACAGCATGGAAGCCACCGCATCCACTCGTAAGCCATCAATATGATACATGTCGTACCAATAGAGGGCATTGCCAATGAGGAAATTCTGCACCTCTGTCTTCTCATAGTTAAAGACCTTGGTTCCCCAGTCCGGGTGCTCTCCCAGTCTGCTGTCCGGATGCTCATAGCAGGCGGTTCCATCAAAGTCCGCCAGTCCGTGGGCATCCTTCGGAAAATGTGCGGGAACCCAGTCCAAAATCACCCCGATACCGTGCTGATGCAAAATGTTAACCATCTCCATAAACTGTCTGGGATTGCCATATCGGGAGGTGGGGGCATAATAGCCGGTTACCTGATAACCCCAGGAGCCGTCAAAGGGATGCTCCGCAATGCCCATCAATTCCACATGGGTATAGCCCATATAGTTGCAATACTCTGCCAGCTGTTCTCCCGCTTCGATGTAATTGATAAAACCGTTATTTTCCGGACGGTTGTGCCGCTTCCAAGAGCCCAAATGCACCTCATACACGGACAGGGGGGATTCTTCCGGATTTCTTTTCTTTCGCTCTTCCATCCATTTTCCGTCTGCCCAGGGAAATCAGAAAGGTCTGCTGTAATGGAGGCGGTTCCCGGTCTGAATTCCGCTGCAAAGGCATAAGGATCCGCCTTATAAATCCACTCTCCCGCCTCTGTCAAAATGGCATATTTATAAAGCTCTCCCACTCCCATTCCGGGATAAAAGCCTTCATAAATGCCTGTACTTTCTAAGGGAAGCATGGGATTCCTCTCCGGATCCCAGCCGTTTCGGTCACAAACGATAGACACTCTCCTGGCATGGGGAGCCCAAACCGCGAAATGGATTCCCTCCTGCCCTTCAAAGCAAGCAGGATGAGCCCCCATCTTCTCATAAATTTTATAATGCCTTCCGTTTCCAAAAAGATACCGGTCTAACTCTGAAAGAAAACCTTCCATAGAACTCTCCTCCTCTTTCCATCCGCAGATGGGAATCATCTTTAGCCATGAAATACCCAGCTTCCACACATAAGCTCTTTCCATCCGCAGATGAGAATCATGCTCTTTGTTTATCTTCTTAGTATACCTTATTTTCAGGGCTTTTGTCCTCTTATTTTATTGTTTTACAAAGAAAATGGAGGGCAAAATTTCCCTCCACTCTCAATCTGAACCTATTATTTTAACTTAATGATTCTTCCTCCGTGAGCTTCACAGAATACCTTGATATTCCCCTCCTCTGTCAGCTCCACCGGCTCCGTGGTCATCAGGTCAAAGGCAATGCTCGCCTTCTTGGGAAGCGTTAAGGTAATATATTGATCCATGCTGTCATTGTTCAACACCGTAAGCACGGCGCTGTTTCCGTCCAATCGAAGATAGGCATAGAGTCTATGATCCAGATAAACCTCTTTAAATTCTCCGATTTGCAGCTCCGAGTTCTTCCCGTGAATCTCCGCAAGCTTTGCAATATAGCTGGTAAAGGCATCCGGCTTATATTGGGACAGGGTGAACTTCGGAGCAAGAATTTCTCCCTCCTTTTCCCCTCTTTTTCCCGCCAAAGCGTACTCTCCTCCATAATACAGAGTCGGTCTTCCCGGCAAAGTGAAAAGCGCCATATAGATTCCCCAAAGATTTTTTTCCTCTTCTAAGACCGTGGCGATTCTATGGGTATTGGGACTTTCCAGAAAGAGCTGCATTTGCTTTGTAAGCTCTTGATTCTTTCCGATTCTCTGGGCCAAATCATAGAAATTCTTCTCATTAAAGGCTTGGCAAAGTCCCTGATAAAGCTCCTGATTGGCCAGAGATTGTAAGGTTTCCGTATTGATTGCTCTGGCCAACTCTCCGATAAATTGCTCTCCCAAAAGGAAAAACTCCGGCTTCATTTGACTGCTGAAGTAGCGGAGGGATTTTTGAAAATGAATATCTACCGCTTCACTGTAGGCCAGACGCAGACCGTCAATATCATAGGCGGAAATCCAGTGCTTTACCTGTTCCACAAGGTAACGCCGAAGCTCCTCATTATCCAGATTGAACAAGGGATGTTCCGGCATATTTCTAAAGGATTGATAGGAAAAGGAATCCCCCATGGGGGAACTCTTTGAAAAGTCTAAATCCAAAAACCAATTACAATACGGGGAGGCTTCTCCCTTTTCCTGCAAATCTTGGAAGGCGAAAAAGCTTCTGTCACAAAAGGGGAAGGCCACATCCAACACCACGCGGATTCCCATCCCATGGGCATCCTCCACAAAGCCTCGAAACTCTTCTTCCGTCCCCAGCCATTCCCGAATCTGACGAAAGTCACCCGTGCCGTACTGCAAGGGATTCTTGGAAAACACCGGTCCCAGGATAATGCCGTCACAGCCTAATACCTTTAAATAGGGGAGGTATTCCTCTAATTCCTTAATATTTCTATTCTCATCCCCGGAAAGGGTGGAAAGCACCGCCCCCGGCAGGATTTGATAAAAAATTGCGCCATCATACCAGGCCATGATTGCTCTCCTGTAATTTCTTCACAAAACGCTCTATTCTTTCCAAAGCCAGCTTTAAATTCTCAATGGAATAGGCGTAGGATATACGAATAAAGCCCTCTCCCGAATCTCCGAAGGCGTTTCCCGGCACCACCGCAACCTTTTCTTCTCGAAGCAGCCGTTCCGCAAATTCCTCACTGCTGAGGCCGAACTTCTTGATAGAAGGGAAAACATAGAAAGCTCCAAAGGGTTCAAAGCAGTCCAAGCCCATTTTCTGAAAATGATACAAGAGGAGTCTTCTTCTTTCATTGTAGGCATCCCGCATTCTCAGCACGTCCTCTTCTCCGTTTCGAATAGCTGCAATAGCGGAGTACTGGGAGGTGGTAGGAGCACACATAATGGCATACTGATGGAGCTTTAACATTTGCTTTAAAATGGGAGCCGCACTGCAAGCATATCCCAAGCGCCATCCTGTCATAGCATAGGCCTTGGAAAAGCCGTTGATATACACGGTTCTTTCCCTCATCCCCGGAAACTCGATAATGGAATGGTGCTCTCCCTTGTAGCAAAGGGCAGAGTAGATTTCATCGGTCAGCACATAGAGATTATGCTTTAAAATCAAAGACACAATCTCTTCCAGGTCTTCCTTCTCCATGATGCCTCCGGTGGGATTGTTGGGGAAGGGGAGAACCAGTATCTTCGTTTTCTCCGTGATGGCTTGCTCCAGCTTCTCCTTGGTCAGGCGGAACTGATCCTTGGCTTCCAGGGCAATGGGCACCGGTACACCGTAGGCCATTTTTACGCAGGGAGTATAGGAAACATAGCAGGGCTCCGGAATCAAAACCTCGTCTCCCGGCTCTAAAATGACACGCATAGCCAGGTCAATGGCCTCCGAACCTCCTACGGTAACCATAACCTCATTTTTCGGGTCATACTGCACCTGATGCTTCTCGGCCACGTAGTCGGAGATGGCTTCTCGAAGCTCCAACAGTCCCGCATTGGAGGAATAAAAGGTTCTTCCCTTCTCTAAAGAATGGATTCCCTCTTCCCGAATATGCCAGGGGGTATCAAAATCCGGTTCTCCCACGCCAAGAGAAATGGCATCCTTCATTTCTGATACGATATCAAAAAACTTCCGGATTCCACTGGGACGTATATTTACAATCGCCGGGTTTAATTCCCTGGGCAAATTTTGTTGCTGTTCCTTGTTTTCGCTCATGCTCACTCTCTTATTTCTTCTTTGGAAAATTCCTTGCCGGCACTTCTATACTATGGGGATACCTGCATTCTTTCATCCTTTTTCGGCGCCACCAGCTTGGTGCCATGATCCTTGTACCGCTTTAATACAAAGTGGGTGGCTGTGGAAAGCACGGACTCCATAGGTCCTAACTTCATGGAAACGAAGTTAGCCACTTCCTTCATGGTTCTTCCCTTTACGATTACGGTAAAGTCAAAGGCTCCACTCATCAGATACAGGGCATCCACCTCTTCGTACTGGTAAATGCGCTCTGCAATGCTGTCAAAGCCCATGCCTCTCTGGGGAGTTACCTTCACCTCAATGAGGGCATCTACCCGTTCATCCTGGGTGCTGTCCCAGTTAATCAGGGTGTGGTAGGCACAAATCACGCCTTCCTCTTCCATCGCCTTGATTTCAGCCCCTACCTGCTCCGGATCTTCTCCCAAAAGGGCTGCCAAATCCTCCACAGGCAGTTTCGCATTCTTCTCTATGATGCTTAGAATTTTTTCTCTCATGCTTCTCCTTTATTTTCCTTCCATAGAACCGGATATCTGTTTTATAAAAAATCTCAGAATCTTCCCTTGCCAAGCGGAAAAGCTTAGCCTGAAGTTCTTTTCCGAAAATCTATTGTACTCAATTTCCAAAATCACCGCAAGGGAAAGGCATTCTCCTTATAATACAAAGGCATTCGTCTTAAAATACAAGGGAATCCTCTTCCCTAAAGAAGGACGGCAAGCTTTCCTCCAGCTCCTTTTTGGAAAACAGCTCCTCCAAGCTATCTCTCTCCCGTTTCGTTAAAAAGGACTCTCCCTGAGCATCCCTTCTCATGCGTTTCTTTCCCTCGTCCGAAATACCGATACAGGAAGCCACAATTCCTCTTTCCCTTGCCAGCTCTGAAAATGCCTCCACTTCCTCCAATCGGAGGAGATAAGCATTTTCCGAATAAAGATAATAAGGGGAAATCTGAAAATGCTCACAAAGCTCTATCGTCCCCTGTAGGAAGGGGATTTTTTCGTAGGAAAAGGAAAAACCGCCTCCGGAAAGTTGCCAAAGGCCGGAAAGAATTCCTCCTCTTCCCAGGGGTAGGATTTCTGAAATCCCGAAGTCGGAAATCCAGTTTGGAAAAAGATCTTCCACCTTTCCTAAGCTAAGTTCTCCCGCATTCCATTTGGCTTGCAGGTCTTCTTCATAAAGAGGAATACTTTGCCCCTTCTTCTCTCCCTCTGAAAACAAAAGGATATTTTCCGCGGAAAGTACAGGAAGTTTGGGAAGTTTGGGAAGTTTGGAAAGTCCGGACTGCTCCGAAACTTTCTCTCGTTCTTCGGCTAAGTCTTCCCTTCCGCTCTCCTGCTGCTTCCCTTGAAGATTCCCCTTCAGCAAAAGTCTTGGCAACTTTCTCAGTCTTTCCTCTTCTTCCTCTATATATGTTTTGGAAAAGGGACAGCTCTTCTCTTCCCGTATTTTTTTCCATAAAAACTGGCTACCCCATTGTCCGGGGTAGCCTAAAAGAAGTAATTTCTCTCTTCTCATTTTACATTCTCGAAAGCAATGGTGGCAATACCATGGTAAGTACCATCATGGCAATCAAAATCACAACGATCACTGTAGTAATGGTTTTTTTCTGTTTTGGACTAAACATAGTTTCTCCTTTTCTTTCCTAATCCTTGCCATTGTAATTCCAAATGAAAGGATAAGCAAGAGATTTGAAGAATCTTCTCTCCATAGGCGGATTTCCTTGTAAAAATCCAAGCTACAAAAACAGCATTTTGACAGAATTCCGGCTTTCTACATATAGGTCTTTTTGTAGAATTCCAGTCTTCCCAAGGCTCTGGCCAAGCCGCCTGGGACTTCTTAAACTCCTGATAGCTCTGCTTCTGGCGAAGCTCTTCCTCCGCCCTTTCCTTGGCCTCTTCCGCTCTTCGGATATCCATCTCTTCCTTGGTTTCCAAAGTGTCCACCAAAAGGGTAAGACGGTTATTGGCAAATTGCAGGATACCCTTTCCTACTTCCACATGCTCCCAGGAGCCATCCGGCTTCTGCATGTCCAACACACCGATATCCACCGCTACGACAATCGGGGCATGGTGTGCCATAAAACCGATTTGTCCGTCCAGTGTTCGAACGTTCAGATATCGCAAACGGTCATCATAGTATACTTTGTTGGTGGCAATGACCTTTGCGCTAAATAAGTTTCCGTTTCCTCGCATCATAGAAAACTCCTTAGCCCTTTAAGAGCTCTGCCTTCTTCTTTACGTCCTCCAGATTTCCTACATTGAAGAACGCAAGCTCCGGCACATCATCCATTTCTCCGCTGATAATGGCCTTAAAGCCCTCGATGGTTTCCTTCAAAGGCACGTAGCGTCCTGCTACACCGGTAAACTGTTCTCCCACGAAGAATGGCTGAGAAAGGAAGTTACGAATCTTTCTGGCACGATATACCAAAAGCTTATCCTCCTCGGAAAGCTCTTCCATACCCAGGATGGCGATAATATCCTGCAATTCCTTGTACTTCTGTAAAATCTGTAAAACGCTCTGGGCAGTATCATAGTGCTCTTTTCCTACAATGCTTTCTTCCAAAATACGGGAAGAAGACTCCAAAGGATCCACCGCCGGATAAATACCCTGCTCAACAATCTTTCTGGAAAGTACCGTAGTGGCATCCAAATGGGCAAAGGTGGTAGCCGGTGCCGGGTCGGTTAAGTCATCCGCCGGAACGTATACCGCCTGTACGGAGGTAACGGATCCTTCTTTGGTGGAGGCAATTCTCTCCTGAAGCTGTCCCATTTCGGAAGCCAGGGTAGGCTGATATCCTACCGCGGAAGGCATTCTTCCCAGCAGAGAAGATACCTCGGAACCTGCCTGCACAAAACGGAAGATGTTATCGATAAAGAGCAACACATCCTTCTTCTGCACATCCCGGAAATACTCCGCCATAGTAAGTCCTGTCTCCGCTACACGCATTCTGGCTCCGGGAGATTCGTTCATCTGTCCGAACACCAGAGCAGTGTTCTTGATAACGCCGGACTCCGTCATTTCCATATAGAGGTCATTACCCTCACGGGAACGCTCTCCTACTCCGGTAAAAATAGAGTATCCGCCGTGCTCTGTTGCCACATTTCGAATCAGCTCCTGAATCAGGACGGTTTTTCCTACTCCGGCACCTCCGAAAAGTCCGACCTTTCCCCCCTTTGCATAGGGAGCAATCAGATCAATAACCTTGATTCCGGTTTCCAGTACCTCCTGTACCGGGCTTTGATCCACAAAAGCAGGCGGTTTTCTGTGGATTTCCCATTCCTCTCCATCGGTAATGGGATCCTTTCCGTCAATGGTTTCTCCCAATACATTAAAGAGACGACCGAGAGTCTGCTCTCCAACCGGAACGGAAATACCCTTTCCTGTGGAACGGACCTCCATGTCTCTTTCCAATCCCTCACTGGGGGCCAGCATGATGCAACGGACAGTATTCTCTCCTAAATGCTCAGCTACCTCCATGGTTCCTGTTACGCCGTGGTTGTCTACCACCATGGCGGTCTTAATCTTGGGAAGCGGGGCTTCCATAAACTCCACATCCACAACAGGTCCCATAACCTGGACAATTTTTCCTGTCTGCATTTCCCCCTTCTCCTCTCTTTATACAATTAAACCTCTTGTTTATTTTTCTTTTTGGCCGCCTTCTGGGCCTTGGCTCCTGCGGCAATCTCCGTAATTTCCTGGGTAATCTGTGCCTGTCTGGCACGGTTGTACTGAATCCGGAGCTTCTGCTTTAATTCATTTCCGTTACGATTCGCCGCGTCCATGGAGGTCATTCTGGCCTGTTGCTCCGCACAAAAGGCCTCCACCAAAGCACTATAGATATATCCGTTAATATAATCCGGGATAATATTGTCAATCAAAGCATCCGTGTTCGGAAAAATATTAAAGGCTTCATAGTTTGCCGTAATAGGCACCTTCACAAAAACCGGATGAAGCTTATCCAAGGGAAGAAGCTGCTCCTCTTCACATTCCATTTCCAAAGAATTCTTCATTCTGGTGAAAACGATATGCAGTTCGTCAATCTCCCTATCCTCAAAATATTCCATCATTTTTCGGGTAATCACACGGGCTCTGTGCAGGGTAGGATTCTGAGCGGTGTAATGAAAAGCCTCTTCAATGGGAATGTTTCTGCTGTGAAAATAGCTTCTTCCCATCTCTCCCACCACATAAAGCCGATAATTCGAATATTTTGCTAAAAGCTCTTCCGTTTTCCGGATGACATTGTGGTTATAGGCTCCTGCCAGTCCCTTATCCGCTGTAACGCAGATGATGGCCACCGTGCCCTGACCGTTGGCCATGTCCTCACGAAGATCCAGATAAGGATGGGTATAGTCCTCCGGCAAATGTCGCATAACTCTGGCCATCATAGATTGCAGGGTGTAAAAGTAAGGCTCGGTTTGCATCAAACCCGCTCTGGCCTTACGCATCTTTGTACTGGAAATCAAATACATGGCATTGGTAATCTTCATGGTGTTATCAATGCTGTGAATTCGGTCTCGTAATTCTCTTGTTGTAGGCAAGGTCTGCCTCCTTTATGAAAGCTTTTCCTCTTCCTTCTTCAGAAAATCATGGTAAAGCTGAATAATTCGCTGTTCCATATCTTCCTGCAAAAGGCCGGAAATCTCTATGTTCCTGATTAAATCTCCCTCCTGCTCGTTAAAGAAGGCTAAAACTTTGTTCTGTAAGTCCTTCACATCCTTCTTCGCTGTACCCAGGAATTCTTTATGAAGGGCAAGAACCAAAGTTACCACCTGCTCTCCCAAAGAAAGGGGACGGCCAAGGGGCTGCTTTAACAGCTCCATCAAAATCGCTCCCTGTTCCAGCTGAGTCTTGGTGCTTTCATCAAGGTCAGAGGAGAACTGGGTAAATACCGCCATTTCTCTGTACTGAGCCAAGTCGATACGCAAGGAGCCTGCCGCCTTCTTCATGGCCTTGGTCTGTGCCGCACCACCCACACGGGATACGGAAAGTCCTACATTTACCGCAGGTCTCTGTCCTTCAAAGAACAGGTTACTCTCTAAGAAAATCTGTCCGTCGGTAATGGAGATAACATTGGTAGGAATATAGGCGGAAACGTCTCCGTCCAAAGTCTCGATAATCGGAAGAGCGGTAATACTACCTCCGCCCAAGGTATCGGACAGACGGCAGGAACGCTCTAACAAACGGGAGTGGAGATAGAAAACATCTCCGGGATAAGCCTCACGGCCGGGTGCTCTTCCTAAAAGAAGAGAGAGGGCACGATAAGCCACCGCATGCTTGGAAAGGTCATCATAAACAATCAGTACATCCCTTCCCTGGTACATAAAGTACTCCGCCAGAGAGGTTGCCGCATAGGGGGCAATGTACTGAATCGGTGCCGGATCCGCCGCTGTTGCCGCTACCACACAGGTGTAGCTCATGGCTTCATTTTTCTTTAGGTTTTCAACCAAAGAAGCAATGGTGGATTCCTTCTGTCCGATGGCAACATAAATACAGATACAATCCTTTCCCTTCTGGTTTAAGATGGTATCTATGGCAATAGAGGTCTTTCCGGTCTGTCTGTCTCCGATAATCAACTCACGCTGTCCTCTACCGATGGGGAACATGGAGTCAATGGCTAAAATTCCGGTCTGTAGGGGAACATTTACGGACTTTCTGTCAATAATTCCCGGAGCCGGCTCCTCAATAGGACGGTAATCCTTGGTGTTTATCGGACCTTCTCCGTCAATGGGTGCCCCCAAAGCATCTACGACACGACCAAGATAAGCGTCTCCCACAGGGATTCCCGCCATCTTGTTGCTTCGCACCACTCGGCTTCCCTCGATAATTCCTTCTTCATCGCCAAAGAGGATAACACCGATTCGGTTTCTTTCGATGTTCTGTACCATACCCCGAACGCCGTTGTCAAAGACAACGATTTCTCCGTACATAGCATGATCCAGTCCATTAATGATCACGATACCGTCACCTACGGAGCTGACAAAACCGATTTCTTTCTTCTCCGCCTTTAAATCAAAGTCCTCTACGGAGCTTTGTAAAATGCTGATAATATCCTGTTGGCTGTTGGAAAAACGCTTATTCTGCATTTCCTCCAAAAACTGCTCTCGTCTACCCTTTGTACTCCAATCGTACTGGTCGTGACCAACCTCCAGGACAAATCCTCCTCCCAGACTCTCATCCTCTTCCAATACGACTTCAATGTTCCGGGAATGATATTTGTTATAAACAAACTCCCGAATTCTCTTTAATTGTTCTTCCTCCGGCTTGGTTACGTACCGAAGATGTACTTTTAATTTGGTGGATTCTTCATTGGAGATTTTTTCATACTCCTCTGCCACCTCACCCCATGCACTGAGAAGGCCGTCGTTGCACAGTACCTTCAAGGTATCCCTAACTTCCGTAGGGAAAATGCTATCGATGATAGACATTCTCTTTTCCAAAGGTATTGTGGCGTCGGAAAGCTGTCCTGCCGTCTCCGGTAAAACTTCAAAAATCCGACTGGTCTCCTCTATAACGCTTTTCGGAACGCGCATTCTGAAAAGCTGTTTTGCATACTCTACCACTTTTTGCAGCATAGTCCTTACTCCTTCTTCTCCGCATCTTCTAGGAAGGTATCATACAGCTTTTGATTGTTTCCACGGAATCCTTGCTGGCTGCAATCTTATAGGCAGCCTTTGCCACAAGCATAGCCACCTCTTCTTCCATTTCGTGTTGCTTCTGTTCAGCCTGTCTTTGAGCCTCTATCTTGGCTTCCACGATAATCTTATCTGCCTTCTCCCTGGCATTTCCGATGATTTCATCGTATTCAGAAGACGCCTGCAAACGAACAGCCTCTAACTTTTCCTGCCGTTCCGTATCAATCTTTGCCATGCTGTCTTCATACTGTTGTTTCAAATCTCTGGCCTTTGTATTGGCCTCTTCCGCTTCTCGATAAGAAGTGTCCAGTTCGTCCTGTCTTGCCTTCAAAGCGGCACGAACAGGTTTAAACAGAAAGCGATGCACAAAATAAACCAGCACCAATAAATTAATGACTGTAAAAATAATACTACTTAGATTGAGACTAAGCATCGTTTTCCCTCCTTCGATTCCAAAACCTGTTCCTTACTTTAAGAAGAGGATAATCATAAGTCCGATAACGAAACCGTAGATGGCTGTTGCCTCGGCCAAAGCACAACCAAGTAAGAGGATAGTCATAATCTTAGAACTTGCTTCCGGCTGTCTGGCTACCGCCTCTGTTGCCTTTCCTGTTGCCAAACCGATGGATAATCCTGCTCCAAGACATGCCAATGCTGCAATTGCTGCTCCTAATGCTACCATAATTTTTTCTCCATTCTGTCGCTCTGCGACCTATTTTACTGCTACCTACACTACTCCGCTTTACTCTACCGCTTCCGCAATATAGAGCGATGTCAAATACAAAAACATACGCCTGTACCAGACCGTCAAAAAGGTCAAAGTACAAAGACAAGATTGCCGGAACTCCTACCGGAACCACCAGTTCCACAAGTTCCATGATAACGAAGGCTCCTAAAACATTTCCAAAAAGACGCATACACAAGGATAATGGTCTGATAAAGACCTCCAGGATATTAATCGGCGTCATAATGGGAATAGGTTGTGCGAAGCGCTTTACCCAGCCTCCCGTACCGAAGGCACGAATCCCCGCTACTTCCACAAGAATAATGCTCATCAGGGACAGTGCCACAGGAACATTAAAGTCCTTTGTGGGCGGCTTAAAGCCGAAAACACCGAAGAGGTTAGCTATACCGATAAAAATCAGTACCACCGCCAGATACGTACCGTATTGCTTGCCCTCTTCTCCCAGATTGCCTTCCATAAACTTGTCCAGCTTTGTCACAATCAACTCTGCGATCTGCTGTCTCGTCCCCGGTGTACGAACCTTGCAATCTCTACCCAACAGGTAAGCGCCAAATATCATTACCGCCATGATGATCCAAGTCACCACAACAGATTCGGAAACAGGAATTCCTCCAAAAATCGGAATTGTAAAGACAGTCTCCACATTCAGCTCTTCCAGCAGGGATGCTGCAGCTTTTCCATGGTTTTCCCCCTTTCTTCACTCTCAAGTACCTTTGAGATTATAGGCACTCTTTCCATGATTGCAAGTATTTTTCAAAATTAAGCGAAAAATATTTTCTTTACTATTTTTTTGTCATTTTTCTCCAGCAATCTCAGGTTCACGAAAGCTAATTTTACATTTCTTACAAGCAAAGTGCAAGATGTTTTCATTTTTCTCTTTCATAATGGATACAATACGCAAAGTTTTTCCTATAGGAATTAGATATTCATATAGAAATACCATAATTTTTTTAAGTAAAGTAAATAACAAATAACCTGTTCATCTTGAATCCCTCTCTGAGATAGTGTGCAAAGCGGAAAAAGTGCGTTCAACTTTCCACACATTTCACGATTATCTCAATTTTTGCTTGTTATAGTTCTATAAATCCAGTGTTTATACCTAATCTAAATGTCCAAAAACTCATAAGGCTTTTCCGAAAGAGAAGATTCGCAGCACTCGGCAAGATACGCATCCTTCTCCTTTAGGCTCTCTATGTCCGGATATACTTTTAACACTCTGTCCCCCAGATTCCAAAAATCATGTGACCAAGACTGTGGGTTTTCCCATACGTGTGGATTTCCTTTCGCCCAATTCGGAAGCTCCTTGCGAACCTTGGTTGCCACTGCAAGCTGCCCTTTTGCAGTTTTATAAATCGTGTCAATCCTTATTCCACCGTCTACCGGACGTTCTACACGAGTAATCTCCATACCATAGAACATTACCTTTCTTCTTGCCCCTTTTTCATAGAGGTTTAACTCAATCTTGTCATATCCTTCGCTTTTGTTGCGTTGAACACTTAGAAAGTCCTGAAGTGCCTGTATCACAGCGGCAGAAACACTTCCGGCGTACTTGGCAGCATCATCAAATAAGTGTAGATCCGCTTCTGCAACATAAATATTTTTTGTGGCCATAACCATACCTCCTTATTTTTGTAACTTGTATCTGAACTTTAGTATCTATATGATTATGAACATAATTATAATCATATAGATGTATTTTATCAAGATAGACTTCTTTCCATCATTATGATGTTAAAGACTGTGATTCTTCACTGATACCGGGATCCTGATATCAAAATGCAATATACAAAGTTCTTCGTTTTTGCAATAACAAAAAATCTCCCATCCCAAAAAGGGGATGAGAGATTCTATCTCTGCATGTGCATCCTTCGCAAAGTAAGGGGGTGCTCATTTATGGGTTATGGGGAAACGGTTAATGTGGTAGCACCGCCATTGGCCTGCTGTGCTGTAGTAGCTGCGGAAGCACGGCTCTCCGTAGTGGATTTGTTGCGGAGTTTGTACTTGTACCGGAAGCATTGGCCGCCGTAGTAGCCGTGGTATTGCCTCCTGTTGCGCTTTGTGTAGTACTTATTTCCTCAGAACGTACATACTGCTTGGAAATATAGGCATCCTGTCCGTTATAGGTGATTTCTAACCACTCATCATTATAATCCGCCTTGTATTGCAACTCTGTTCCTTCATCCAACACGGTGAGTACTTCTGAATCTGTTGTGCTGGGCTTTGTTCTGATTCTTACTCCTGTGGTGGTGAAATAACGCTTTGGCGTAGCCGTAGTCTCCTCCACGGTAGTTTCCTCCGTGCTTTCCACTGTTGCAGATGTCTCTGTTACTACCGCTGTAGTTTCCACTACACTATGCTTCTTTACGGAGAAGAAAAGCACCTTTACCAGAATAATCACGATAATAGCAATAGCCACCGGAAGAGCAATTCGTAAAATGCTGTACAAATCCCATTCTGTGCCCGGATTTCTGTTTGCAGTACTTCTCTGTCTTCTGCCGGCTGTTCCGACAGTTCTTCCGCTTCTTCTCTTCACAGAGCTGCTTGAGCCTACACTCTTTTGTAAACGTCTTGCTCTATCGGTTCCTGCTCCGGTTCTTCCCTTTCCGGCTGTGTTTCTCCGAACGGGGATTCCTGCTCCCAGTTCTTCTTCCCGCTCTTCCCTTTCGATTTCTCGAATTCTGGAGGAATATCCTTCGGTGGTAAGTCTGGGCGCCTCCGCTCCGTAATTCTCCGCATCAATACGGGAAGCCAGTCCTGCCTGTCTTGCTGTTTCTCTTCTTAAGCTGGAGCTGGAAATCGTATTCTCCTCTCCCAGCTCATCTCTATAGGCTGCGGAAGAAGATGTAGCGGCAAGAGAATCCTCTCCCTGTATTCCTTCATTTCTTCCCGGTCCCTCTTCCACATACTCCGATAAGGCATCTCTTAACATGGAGAAGGAGTCATTAGCATCCTGGGCAGTGGATTCATTACCAAGCTCTGCCAGTTCCCCAAAGGCCCGAATTCCGTGATAGGTATCTCTGGACTTGGCAGAAATAATGCCGCCTTCAAAAAGCTGATTAATATCGCTCTCTAAATTACTGGAGACCATCAAAGCCTGATCGATCTGCATCCGTACCAGGCTGGCCAAAATCTCCTTGTCCATAATCACCGCTTCTTTATATTGTCCGTTCAAGAGGTAGTTCTGCACATCCCCTAATTGTACGCGAATCTTTCCCCAAACACTGTTTTCACGCTCCGCCATATTTCCCTCCTTGCCTCCTGCAATTTTCCTCTGTAGTATACCTAGAAAGACAGCTTTCTTCAAGGAAGAATATCATTTTTCACAAAGAATTCGCGGTTTTTGATACTTCTTTCCTTAAATCGTAAGATTTGCCCTAAAAGCGGCGGAGACAGGCTCTATTTTCAGGGTAAGCAAGCGAAAAGCTTTGGAAAAACGTAAAAAGAGGAGAAGCTGTTTACCTTATCCTCCCTCTACTCTATTTTTCGTTTTTTCTCATTAAAAGTCTTTTTATATAATATCCCATCTGCCCTCTGACTTACCGGCAAAAGGTCCGGGAGTCAGTCTGGAATAAATCCGTTCCATTCCCGTATCATCCATCACAGCAACGCAAAAGATATTGACATCCTTTCCCTCATAAATTTTTCCATCTGTCAAACCCTCTGAAAAACTATTTCCCACATACTGCAACTTCATTTCGTCCTCCTTAGGAATGTGGCATGAAAAACATCCCTGTCTCTCTGCACCGCCGGAAGCTCCTTCCTGCGATTCCTGTTCTACTCTATTTTATTAATTTACAATATGTATATCGCAATATTTTTATAAAAAATAAGTTTTTGCAGGGCGCTGTTTTGTTTTTTTCTAAGTACATTTTTGTGAAGAGAAGAACTGAGGGTTTAGGGGGCGCTCTGAAGCCATATAGGCTCAGATACTTTTATAAAAATTAAAAAAGAGAGCCTTTCGAAAAAACGAAACAGCTCTCTAAATTTCTTCTTGTTATGAAGCATTATAAGGAAGATCTTCTCAAAATAGTAATGACCTTGCCTTTAATTTCCGCTTTCGTAACCGGGCCGAAGAGTCGGCTATCCTTCGCTCCGGAACGCATATCCGACATCATAAAGTATTCTCCCTCCTTCAGCTTAATGGGATATTTCACCGCTTCCGTGTCATAGGGCTGGGTGGAATAGAAAATACCGTCCTCTACCTGCATATTGCCGTTGATTTTCAGACCGCCTTCATCCGGAATTTCAATTTCGTCTCCCGGCATACCGATGATTCTTCCCACAAACTGCTTTCCGTCCTTATGATATACCAGAACATCGGAGGGGAAAAATTTATTTTCCAGACGGTAGTAAAGCATCAGATCTCCTGCACTGAGCTTTGGCTTCATATCGTCATTTTTCACCGGGGCAATCCCGAAAATGACGAAGAACATCACATAAATCAAAGCACCCATCAAAAGCAGATGAGAGAAGAAGGAACGAATATCTCCCAGCTGTCGGTAATAAGCCCGTTTTTTTCGAATCACATCCAAGGGAAGGACTGCTTTTTTCTCTACTTCTTTTTTCTTCTTTGCCATATCCTCTATCCCTTTAGCTTTGCCAGCTCTTCTTCCAAAGCGGCGATTTTTTCGTCTCTTTCCTGAATTCTTGCCTGATAACCTATTTCCATTACCTGAATGGCGGAGCGATATTCTCCGTCCAAATCCTCTAATTTCTTCCACACAGAGGCTGGCTTAAAACCGAAAAAGGCTTTTCGGAATTTCATCTTTTTAAGATACTGCGCTACTTCTTCTAAATTCTGTGATGCCATACTACTTTCCTTTCCTTTGGGATTTGAAAACAGTATAGCCTTTTCCTCCTGCATTTGCAAAAAGTTCTTAAAATTTTAAGAACTTGTCTTCCGGAAATTGCCCGAAAGCCCTTGCAGGCTTTGCAATGTCTGTTACACTATTCTCATGCCAAAAAAAGAAGACAAGCTTGCGTTCTGTGCTGAGGGCTCACGCAAGGGCTAAACGAAAAATAATTTTTCTTTAGAATGATGAATTGAGTAGAAAGGATATTTATGAAAAAACTGATTTCCTGGAATGTAAATGGGCTTAGAGCCGTTATGGGAAAAAATTTTATGGAGGATTTTAAGCGTTTGGATGCGGACATCTTTGTTTGCAGGAAACCAAATTGCAGGAGGGACAGATTGACCTGGAGCTGCCGGGTTATTTTCAATACTGGAATTATGCGGTGAAGAAGGGCTACTCCGGCACCGCCATTTTCACAAAGGAAGAGCCTCTGTCCGTACAGTACGGCATCGGTATCGAAGAACATGACCAGGAAGGGCGTGTGATTACGCTGGAATTTCCGGAGTTTTATCTGATTACCGTCTATGTACCCAACTCTCAGGGGGAGCTGAAGCGTCTTCCTTATAGAATGGAGTTTGAGGATGCCTTCCTGAATTACATCTTATCTTTGGAAAAGAAAAAGCCGGTAATTTATTGCGGTGACTTAAATGTTGCCCATGAGGAAATCGACCTGAAAAATCCGGACACTAACCACATGAGTGCGGGCTTTTCCGACGAGGAGAGGGCGAAGTTTTCCCGGGTTTTAGACTCAGGGTACCTTGACTCCTTCCGCCATTTCTATCCGGACAAGGAAGAGGAATACAGTTGGTGGAGCTACCGTACTAAAGCGAGAGAAAGAAATGTAGGTTGGAGAATCGACTATTTTGTAGTTTCCAAGCAGTTAGAAAAGAAGCTCCTTTCCGCTTCTATCCATCAAGAAGTAATGGGCTCCGACCATTGTCCTGTGGAAATAACTTTGGATCTGTAATGATAGAAAGGGGAAAAGTATTTTATGAAATTGAAGTGTGATGTTCATACCCATACTCTTTATTCCCGCCATGCTTATTCCACGATTTTGGAAAATGTTGCTGCGGCTAAGGAAGCAGGGCTGGAGCTTCTTGGCTCTACAGACCATTTTTCCGCCATGCTTTATCCAGATTATGAAAATGTCCGTCACTACCAGTATCTGATGGTAAGCCACACCTGGCCCAAGGAAATTCAGGGTGTTCGGGTTTTACAGGGCTGCGAAGTGGATATTGTGGATATGGAAGGAAACCTTTTCGGTTTTGATATTCCCATTTGGAAAAATATTGATGGGGATTTTTATAATGACGGGAAGAAAATGTCTCTCTACGAGCGTGTCTGTAAGAAAATGGACTACTGTATTGCCTCTGTCCATCGAAACAGCTTTGCCAAGGGAGAAAGTGCTTCGGCTTGCACCAAGCTTTATCTGGAAGCCATGAAGCACCCAAAAATTCTGATTCTTGGGCATATCGGTCGTTCCGGGCTTCCCTTTGAAATCGATCCGGTGCTTCTTGCCGCAAAGGAACAGCATGTGCTGATTGAGATTAATGAGCATTCCATGGATGAAGGAAACGAAACCAAAAAGCGTTGCGAAGCCATTGCAGTCCGCTGTGCGGAATTGGGAGTCCCCGTCTCCGTTTCCAGTGATGCTCATATCGCTTTACGAATTGGAGAATTTTCAAAGGTGGAGTCTCTACTGGAGAGGATTCATTTTCCGGAAGAGCTGATTATGACCAAAGATAAGGAGAGCTTTTTACAGTATATGAAGAAGGCAGGACTGGGGTAAGGCGGATTTTTGCACCGCTGTTTCAAGTTAATATATATAATATATGGTCGATATTACTCATAGAAAATAAAGGAAGAGGTACTATGATGAGTATGACCGTTAGCAATATGGCGAAATACGCCATGGCAAAAACAGGATTTTGATCCTCAGTCCCAAAAAAACCAAAATCTATCTCCTGAGGAAAAAGAATGGAGAAGTTTAAGCCAAGAAGAGAGACACTTCCGTAATCTTATTGCCGCAGGAGGTGACCCTTGGATGAGTCCGGATTATCCCGGTGCAGGAAAAGAGTATATTATTCCTGTAAGTAAGGATATTGAAGCCTTGGCAAGAAAAGAAATCCGTGATGCCTTCTTAAAGAATCAGGGATTTGTGAATTCTGCCAACGCTGAAAGCTATAGTAAAAAGTTTAGAGATTATGCTAAGTCACAAAGCGGCCCGGAAAGAAGAGCCATCATGTACACGATAGATCAAATCGGAAAAGATGAAGTTTCTAGAATTGAACAGAAAATAAAGTCTGTTGATGCAAACTGGAGCCCTCGTCAATCCTTTGATCCTAAAATCATCCAGGAGTATCTGCAAGAACAGGTGCAAATTGAAGGAATCGATCAAAAAGTATAAAAAAGAGGATGCAGGATATATAGCTTTTCCTGCAGTATAGGTCTGAAATACGGGGCAATCTGAGCCCGTGGGTTCTTGGCTTTTGTCTTGTAAAAGCTTAGAACCCCTACGAGGCGAAGTTAGCGAGAGCGTGCCCCGGTTTAAGACCTATACTGTAGGAAAAAGAAGCTAAATATACTCCTACATCCTCTTTTTGAACCCTTCTGCATCCTCTTCGATTTCGGAAATCAGGGCTACTCTATCTGCGTGTCTTCCCCCTTCAAATTCTGCCAAAAGGAAGCTGTCCACAATCATCTTTGCAAGCTCAACGCCTACTACTCTTGCTCCAAGGCAAAGTACATTGGCATTGTTGTGTCTTCTGCCCATAGCTGCGGAATAGGGCTCGGAACAGGGGAATGCCCGAATGCCGGGAACTTTATTGGCTGCTAAGGAAATGCCTACTCCCGTTCCGCAAATGGCGATGCCGAAGTCCGCCTTTCCCTCCTGAACAAGCTTGGCTACCTGATAGCCTGCCAAGGGATAATCATAGCGTTCCGAAGTATCAGTTCCCACATTGATAATCTCGATTCCCTGCTCCTCCAGATATGCCTTAAGCTCCATCTTCATCTCTACTGCGGCATGATCGTTTCCCATTGCAATCTTCATTTTCATTCCTCCCCTTTTGACATTTCCTTTATCCTACAAAACAGTGACTTAACTTTGCTTTTACTTTCCATGTGATATTTCAGATGTGGATATTGCTATCCTGAAGCTCAAAAACAAACAGGACTGACTTTTGCCTGACTTTCATACTCTTGTAAAATCCTACAGTATTCCAGATACTAGTTTTGAAATACGCTTCTCAGATTACCAAGCTCTCTTTGGGCTCTTTCCTCTAAAAGATTCTGATAAGCAAAAACTGCATAGCCTTTTACAATGCCTGTCTTTCTGGCTTCTTCCACCTGTCTTTTTAAAATATCACTTTCCGTAAACCACTCCGATACAGGATTTCCGTCCCAAACGGTGCTTCCTGCTCGGTACAGTCCTAAGCCTAGCATGAGTTCCACCTGATTTCCAGTGGAATTTGTTAAGTTCACCCAGTCTCCAAGGCTTCGCATATAGGCATGGGGAGCTTCCTGCCCTTTTCCATTTTTCGCCCTAAAGCCGTGATACATCTGGGGCATGATGTAATCAATATAGTCCTTGGATGCCATAATTTTGTCCACATCCAGGAAATACGCCACTGAAGAGCGAAGGCTTTGCAGGTTTGGCACCGGGCTTACACCGAAGACCACTCCTCTTTCTTTACACAGGCTATGTACCTGCTTTAACAATAAAGAAACCTGATTTCTCCGGTATTCTGTCAAGCTCCCTGTCTCTCCCTGTCTTTTCGCCTCCACATACTCCGGCTCATCAAAGCGTTTGCCCTCTTCTGTCAAGGAAACTCTGGGATAGAAATAATCGTCAAAATGAATACCGTCTACAGCGTAGTTATCCAAAAGCTCTTTAATGGAAGCCAGTAGTGCCTCTCTTCCTGCCGCCCTGGAGGGGTTAATATAATACTGCCCCTCATGGAGAAGCACATTTCTTTCTTCTCCGGAAGTTCTGCTCCATTTTTTCACCAAACTGTCCTCCGGAATATTTTCCCACTTGGACATGGAGCTGCTGACACGGTAAGGATTGAACCAGGCATGGACAGAAATACCCTTTTTCTTTGCCTCGGAAATCATAATCTCCAAGGGGTCAAAGCTGCCATTTCCCGGCATAAATTTAGAATAGGGAAAAACCGTCATTTTCTTCCCATAGCTGTCGGAATGGCTGTGTACATGGAGGAAATGGTCTGAAAACCGTTCTTCTGCAGATTGTCCATGACCTTGGCCGCCTCTGCCCGAAAGGCCTGTTCTTCCTTGGGCATATTGATCCAGTCCAAATAAGAAAACCAAACCGCCCTTAACTCTTTCTGAGAAGAAAGGCTTTTCACGCCGGGCCCTGTAAGATTTGAAGCATAGGCGGAATGCTCTGTAAAAAGGCTCAGGGAAAAAAGAAGTGTAAAAAGCAGAAAAGCCAAGCTTTGTAGCAGGCTCCCCGACAGTCTGTTCCCAATACTTTTATTCTTAACAAGTATCCCTCGTAGAGCAAGCGGCATCTCGTTTGTAAAGTTTCTCTCCATCGTCTCTCTTCTCCTATTTTCTTTCTTTTGCCTTACTATAGCATAAAACGGCGAGGAACTCTTTTCTTTTCCCTCCCGCTTTTCCTACAAAATCTTTACAGCCCCTCCCGAAGAGAAGCAAATCTTCCGAAAGATTTTGCTTTACAAAGCAAAGTGAGCAGTAGACTACAAGTCTACTGCTCAGTCAGAGGCGAGCTTAGCGAGAGCGTGCCCGCATCCAATGCTATTTATGCTAGAAAGCGTGACTGTTTCTATGTCTTTACTGCCTCCTGTGATTATGCTTCCCTTCGGAAAGCTTCCACTTCCTCTTCCGTTTTTGCTAAAACAATTTTGGCTCCTAAGTTCACCAGCTTCTTTTCGAAGAACTCGTAGCCTCTTCTGATATATCCTATATCTTCCAGGACAGTGACTCCCTCTGCGGCAAGGCCTGCCAAAACCAGGGCTGCTCCTGCGCGAAGGTCTAAGGCATGGAGGGTTGCTCCCTGTAATTTTTCCTGTCCTTCGATGGTAGCCACTCTATTCTTTACCGTAATATCGGCTCCCATTTTCTTTAATTCTTCCACATATAAGAAACGATTTTCAAAAATCGACTCGGTAACCGTGGATTTCCCCTCTGCCAGCGCTAAAGTAACCGCAATCTGGGGTTGCATGTCCGTAGGAAAACCCGGGTAGGGAAGGGTTTTTATCTTGGTGCCCTTCTGCTTTTCTCTTCCAATGACCTGTATCTCCTCGTCTCCTTCGTAAACGATATTTCCCATATCCCGAAGCTTTGCGGTAATGGATTCCATGTGCTTGGGAATAAGATTTTTAATGAGAATATTTCCTCGGGTTACCGCAGCGGCACACATAAAGGTTCCGGCTTCAATCTGATCCGGAATCACGGCATAGGTGGTACCATGCAAACGCTCTACGCCACGGATACGGATGGTGTCCGTTCCAGCACCGCGAATATTGGCTCCCATACTGTTTAAGAAGTTGGCCACATCTACGATATGGGGCTCCTTGGCCACATTTTCCAAAATGGTCTGACCATCCGCCAAAACCGCAGCCAGCATCAGGTTAATGGTTGCTCCCACGGTGACCACATCAAAATAGATATCCTCTCCCTTTAGCTCCTCTGCCTTTGCCACAAAATAGCCGTCGGTGGTTTCCACCTCGGCACCAAGTGCAGTAAAGCCCTTGATGTGCTGGTCAATGGGTCTTTCCCCAATGGCACAGCCCCCCGGCAGGGGAACCTTGGCCTGGTGGTATTTTCCCAGAAGCGCCCCGATAAAATAATAGGACGCACGAATACGGCGAATCGCCTCATCATCTACGCTTTTCATAGACAACTGATCCGCCTGAATAGAGACCACATGACTTTCTATACGATTGACCTTCGCTCCGATGGCCCTCAAGGCCTCCAGCATAACATTTATATCTCGAACATCGGGAAGATTCTCTATAATTACTTCTTCGTCGGTAAGAAGGGCTCCTGCCACAATACCCAGTGCTGCATTCTTTGCCCCGCTGATGACTACCTCTCCACGAAGGGGATTGCCCCCTTTCATGACGAATACTTCATTCATTTTAAACCTCAAATTTTTTCGTCTCGCTCTAAATTTTTCCACAAAAAAAGCTCCTAATCATAGAGCGTTTCTTGATTATAAAGCTTAAAGGGGAAAAGTGCAAGAAATATACGCAGTTCCACAAAGCTCATTTTCAATCGTAGATTTTGGCAAAAAGCAACATTTTCACTTTATTTTAAGACAATGAAAATGCTGATGCTTTTCAAGAATAGGTAGGGACAGAACTTAGTTTGTATACAAACAGGATTTTTAAGTTTCCGAAAATTTCTTCCTAGTCTAAGAGGCTTTGGAAATCCTCTTCCTCATTAAAACCGGGGTCCATGTGGGTAAAGAAATGCCAGTCTTCACTCCCTTTTTTCCTATAGAGCACTGCTTCCCCATCTTCCGAACCGAAGTAGGCTCTCTCCGCCTCATAGCCCTTTGCTTCCAAAAATGCTTTGGCTTTTCGGTACTGACTTTCCCGTCTTGCAATATAGTCCTTCACCTCATCATTGGGAATAAGATAGGCATCTACTCTGGTGGAACCCTCCACCATACCCTTTCCCGGGGTACTTAAGTTCGGAAGCTCTTTCCAGAAAATATCTATCTCCCCTTCTTCAGTAAACATAAATTTCGTAAGAGGAACAAGATGTCCGTTGTACTGAAGCTCCAAATACTCCGGAAGCTTCCGGGCGTCTAAAGTTTCAAAGACAAATCCCTCTTCTTCCTTGCATTGATAGCCTTCCACTTGGGAAATAAGGCTCTTCCCTCTTCCATCGTTTGGAATAAGCCGATTTCCGTCCCAACGCCTTCCTGATTTAATTCTAAAATAAACATATTGCCCCCACTATCTCTTTTCGAATCCATGGGTTGATTACCCTCGGCTATCCTTTTCCAAATCCATGGATTGATTTCCTTCAGCTATCCTTTCCGAATCCATGGATTGAATTCCTTCAGCTATCCTTCCCGAATCCATGAATTGATTTCGTTCCTAGGCCTTCGCCTTCACTTCTTCCGGCACATCCACATTTGTTACTCCGCAGGCAATGGCATCCACCGGGCAGGCGTTCTTACATTTTCCGCAACGGATACACTCCAAATCATTGCAGTTTTGTACCGGATCACATTGCATTTCGCAAACCGCCTTACATCTTCCGCAATGAATACACTTCTGATGATCCAAAGTATAACGGAAAAAAGACACGGAATTAAAGAGAGAATAAATCGCGCCCAAGGGACAGATATACTTACAGAAGGGTCGGTAAATGATTATGGAAAGGAGGATGGTCAGAAGCAAAATCAAGCCCTTCCATGCATAGAGAAAGCCTACGGCTCCCCGCATACTAGTGTTCATCCAAATCAGAGGAATACCCCCCTCCAGCATTCCCACGGGACAAATCAGTTTACAAAAATAAGGCGCTCCCTGTCCTATAATATCCACCAAAAACAGGGGAAGGAGAATGACGAAGACCAGTAAGATAAGATACTTCGCTTTTCGTAAAGGCTTATCCCATTTAAAGGTCTCTATCTTCTTCACAAAGGGAATTTTATGCAATAAATCCTGTACCAGCCCAAAGGGACAGAGGTATCCGCAAACGCCCCTTCCTATCAGTGCTCCCACAAAAAAGAGAAAGCCCACCACATAATAGCTGAACTTGTAATTCGGACTGCCAATCACCGCCTGCAAGGCACCGATGGGACAGGAACCCTTAGCCCCCGGACAGGAATAGCAATTCATTCCGGGAACGCAAAACTGCTTTAATTCTCCGCTATAGATTTTTCCGGTTTTAAATCCCTCAAAGAAGGAATTGGTCACTAAAAACCAAAGGATTGGAAGATATGCCGTACATTGTTTCTTGCTTTATATTTGTCTTTTTTTGATTTTCCATTGATGAATTCTTTTAGCTTATCCAATTCCTATACACTCCATACATACTTTGATTGCTTTATTCATTACCACCAGTGCCTCTCTCCGATGAACTCCCACATAAATCATGGCGATGCCCATGCAAAGAAGAATCAAAGAGTTAAGTCGGGATTTTAAAATTTTCTGTTTCATATTTCACCATTTCTTTAATACAACTTGTCAAAACCATGGCTTTTCGCATAGCTTCTGTAGCTTCTATAGCTTTTATAGTTCCTTTAAGAGTTCATATTTTACCGCTTTACTTTCGCCAATTCCTTTTCAATGATTTCCAACCAAGCCTTTTTATTATGGGAACCGGAATAGGTCTCTCCTACAATCTGTCCCTTCTTATCCACGAAGAAAGTCTCCGGAAAGGCCTGAATCCCGCTGAGTCTGCCGTTAAAATTGCTCTTATCCGGAATCAGGAAGGGATACTCTGCCTTGCTTCTTTCCCGAATCAGCTTCGCCTTCTCCAAAGCCTCCTGATTTTCTCCGGTCTGGTCCACCGTGTCCGTTACCACCCCAACGATATTGACGCCTTTATCCTTCATTTCCTTCTGAATTTCCGCAAGGTCCGGAATTTCCTGCACGCAGGGACTACACCAGGTGGCAAAAACATTCACCATGGTAAGGTCATAGTCGGAAAAATCCTTTCCGCTGAACTCTTTTCCGTCAATATCCACTGTCTGAAGATTGCTTAAGTCCGTAGCTACATTTTGGGAATCGGTGGAAAAAGCCATGGTGTTTTCCAAATCGGACTTTTCGGATAAAACAAAGCCGTTTTCCGGACGGTCTTTTTTCTCCGTAATCTCTACCGTTGTCTGTTTCAATTCCTCTATCGTCTCTGCATCCGCTGTGCTATTTACACTAAGATAATAGCTATATTTTCCGTCTTTGGACTCTCCCAGCTTGGTATGACTGTCGCACTTTGTAATCTTCCCGATTTCTTCCTCGGAAAGACTCTTTTCAAACATGCCGATGCTACCGATTCTTTCCAGACTTTCCTGCCACTTTTCGTAGCCGTCCCCTATCTTAGCAACTTCCGCATTTTTCTGCTCTTCTGTAAGTTTGCTAAAGCTTAACAGTCCATACTTTAAGTCCTGATCGATGGGGCTTTGATCGTCCAACATCACGATGTCCTTTGCCTTCATGGCTTCCCTAATCTTCTCGGAAAGCTTGAATTTTAAGCCCAAATATTCATAGACATACTCATCCTTTACCGGCAAGGTATAGTCCGCCGGCTTAAAGCTGTCTCCATTGCTGTCCATATTTACGGACAGGCCGGCATCTTCCGGACTTACTGCAAGACTCTGTGCATCTGCACTTTCACTAACTGCCATGGAAGACTTCTGCTCTGTAGCCACTTTATTCTGACAGCCTGCAAGTCCAAGTCCTAAACAGATTGTCGTAACAAGACAAGCTCCTGTGAATTGCTTTTTTCTCATAATATTACCTCCTCAAACCTATATTATCAGTATACCCTTTCGTGCCACGGGAAAAAACTTAAAAAAGAAAAAACTTTTTCTGAAAATATGAATACTGAAAATGCAGTTTCTAAAAGCATACTACAAGGGATATATAAAATGAATATGAAATGGAAGACGAGCAGGAGTATATTGTATCCTCTCATCGCTCTAAAAGTGTAACCATGGATTTACTTCACGCCACTGTTTTGCTCTTTTGTTAAATAAGGCAACATTTAACATATCTGCTTCACTTGCGTATTTATAAGATAACTGCTCGTTGGTAAGATCCTTTAAGAGATAATCTTTGATTGCATCTGTATGAATTTTATAGTTAATCTTAGAAATTTCTCGATTAAGATTCCAACCTAATGATAATTTTGAATTTTCATCTGACTTAAGCCTTTTATAGTCTTGAATAATGTAAAGCTTAAATTCTTGTGAAATCCATGAAGCAAACTCCATCGCAAGATCATAATGTGCATATGTTCCACCATATCTCCCAGACTTTGAAATTATGCCAATAGCATTTGTAGAATCAATCCATTTTTGTGGTGTCATTGTAAATCTATTGAGCCCCGCCTCATTTCTAAACGTATCGAATTGCACACGGTTAAAATTTTCATTGTTCAGAACTTCCCATAGTCCGATAAACTCTAACGTATTTCTGTTTCTCATCCAGTTCTGAATAACAAACCTCGGATCATCAGTATTTTTATACTTAGCAATATCCGTTAGACTTATATAGGCGTTTTTAAAGTCTTCAGTATAAATTTGAATAGCAAAACCCTTTGCTTCAATCGTGTCTTTTTTCACCTTAGACATGTGAGCTCCTCCTTAATGGACGAACTAAGATCCGCCCATTCCTACAGTGCTGGTTTTTCTCTTTTCGCCGATAGTTTTTTTGTTTTCAGCTAATATAGAGTTCCTTTCCATTCTAGTCGAAGCTACTCTGAATAAAATTAATACCACTTTGAAAAACCATATAGAATATATCTCTTCCAAGGAAATTCAAGAAAATCACAAGCTAAATTTTAATCCTCGCATCATATACCTTAATCTATTCTTCCCTCAAAAAACGGCGTACTTCCTGTTCTAATTGCTCCTTGTTCGGTAAATAGAGCTGATACCGACTGACGAACAGCTGATTGGAAATGTTCTGTGTCGCATACTTAACCATCAGTTTGTCCTCATAGGCTCCCAGCACAATTCCGATAGGCTCGGTATCGCCCTCCGTATTCAACTCTTCACGAAAGTAGTTTAGATATAGGTTCATCTGTCCAATATCCTCATGTTGTACCTCGCCTCGCTTCAAATCAATAAGGACAAAGCACTTCAGGATACGGTGATAGAAGACCAGATCGACCTTATAGATTCTTCCGCCGATATTGATTTTCTGCTGTCTGCCCACATAGGTGAATCCTTTTCCAAGCTCCAACAGAAACTGACTCAGGTTGTTAACCAGCGCATTTTCGAGATCTCCCTCTTTGTATACCGGAAGTTCCGGCAAACCGACAAACTCAAAAACATAAGGATCTTTCAGAATATCCTCTGCCTTCTCAACCACCTGTCCTTCTGTTGAAAGCCGGATTACTTCCGTTTTGTCTTTACTCAACGCCAAACGCTGAAACAGCATACTCTTCATCTGTCTTCGGAGTTCCCGAACGCCCCAGTTATCCTGTTCACATTCTTTTAGATAGAAGGACCGTTCCATAGAATCTTCAATCTTTAAGAGCTCTACGTAATGGCTCCAGCTCAATTTTGCAGACACTGTCTGCAAAATTGGGTACAGCGAATAAAACTTTCGCATCTTATTGATATTGCTCATTCCGAAGCCATTACCGTATCGTTCCGTCAAATCTCTAGAAAGCCTTTTCAGAGTCTCAGAGCCATATTCCGCTTTCTCATTACCTGCCTGTTCATACTCCACAATATGCTTACCGATTTCCCAGTAGGTTCTAACCATGGCTTGATTCACAGCGGACACTGCCTGCTTCTTACCGGTTTCCAGTAGAGAGCCAATATTTCGAATTAACTCCCCATAAGAATTGGCATCGGAGCGCCATAGCTCATCCTTTTTCTTGTTCTCATTCATGGCAATCCTCCACAAGCTTCAGGTACATCTTCTCAGACCTCATAGTTTCCTGCTACAAACAACATATTACTTACACTTTTGTAGGTCTTCCTTCCTCAGAAGGGCCCTTTCATTATTGATTTATCATTCAATAAATTGTAGCACACATTTCTTCTTGCTTACAGCAAATAAACTGTCGTTTCATACTATTTCTCTTTTTTATCAAGCTTTTCTCTTTTTTATCAAGCTTTTCTGCACTTGACCTAGTCCTTAATCTTCCCCATAATAGGACTGTTTCTACAATATCTTCTTTGATACGAAAAGTATGAAAACTTCTGATTCGTGAGAGAAGATTCATTTATGCAATTCCATGGGAGGAAAATGATGAAAAAACAACTATCTTTATTACTCAGCGGCCTTCTTCTGGCTTCTTCTTTAGTAGCCTGCGGCGCAAAGGGAAGCACGGCTTCCACCACTGCGGCAACAAGTGAAAAGGAAACTGCTGTAGAAAGCATTGCTGCAAAAGAGGAAGAAAGCAAGGCAGAAGGAGCTTCTTCCGACAGTTCCGATTTTAAAGCACAGATTTTATTCTGCGGTTCCACCTCTTTGTACCCCATTATGTCCTCTTTAGCTTCTTCCTTTACCGAGAAGTACGAGACCTGGGACAAGGTAGACAGCTCTTTCCCAAAGGAGAACATCTCCATCTATGTGGCTCCGGGCGGATCCGGCGTAGGTGTAAAGGCTGCTGTTGACGGCACCGCCGACTTCGGTATGCTGGCGAGAGACATCAAAGATAAGGAAGTAGAGAGCCTTGGCAAGGACTATAAGAGTTTTGAGGTAGCAAAGGATGCATTAACCGTGTCGGTAAGCAGCAAAAATCCCAATGCGGATAAGCTGGAAAATCTGGATACGGAAACCTTACAGAAGATTTTCGACGGAGAATATACCAAATGGAATCAGGTGGATTCCGCTCTCTCCGATGATGAGATTCATGTGTACATCCGTGACCTTTCCGGCGGTGCTTATGAAGTTTTCCAGAAGGCAGTAATGGGAGATAAGGAAATCACCCCTTCCGCTACCCAATCCGCTTCCATGACAGAGTTGGCTACCAACGTGGCAAACGATCCGAACGGTATCGGTTATGTAGGCTTCGGTGCATTTAACAAAGCGAACAAAGAAAGTACTGTTTTAAAGGAAATCAAGGTTGATGGCGTAGAAGCTTCCGAAGAGAAGATTCTCAGCGGTGAGTACAAGATTCAAAGACCGGTTATGTTCGTTACCGGAAAAGCAATCACCAAGAATGAGCAGGCCTTCATTGATTACGTTTTCTCCGAGACAGGCTACGATGCAGTGGTGGCAAACGGCTACATTCCCGCTTTCTCCAAGTAAGATTGTCTTACAAATAGGGCTATAAAATCATAAAAAGCTTTTCTGCAGGTAGGTTTGAATCAGGGCGCACGCTCGCTAATCTCGCCTCACAGCGTATACTAAGCGGGCTTGTATTCCCCTTATTCAAACCTATACTGCATGAAAGGCTTAAATATTAGCAGCCCCATTTTATTCTTTAGAAACAGATGCAGGACTCAGTCCTTCTATATCACCTTCAGGTAGAAAGGAAAGAAAAAATGCGGAATCCCAAAAGCAGAAAGCTGGAAAGCGCTCTCTTTCTTTTTGTCGTTTACGCTTTTTTGTTTCTCTCCATCGGTATTCTGAGTTTTTTCTTTCTTTTTCTGGCTAAGGAATCCCTGCCCCTCTTCGAAAGTGTTTCCCCGCCTTCGTTTTTGTTTAGTTCCAAATGGAACCCCATGGCATTCACCGGAACAGCATCCTTCGGCATTTTCCACTTTCTGATGGGCTCTATTTCCGTTTCCTTCCTTGCCCTGTTGTTCTCCACAATTTTGTCTCTGGGTTGCAGCATTTTCTTCGCCTTTTACTTTTGGGAGAAGGGAAGACGCATCCTCTATCCTTTTTTGGACTTACTTTCCGGCATTCCTTCCGTGGTCTACGGCTTCATCGGTTTAACAGTAGGAAAGCCTCTCTTTTTGAAAATGGGCGTGAGCACCGGCTCCTGCGTCTTACTGGCTTCTATCCTGCTCTCTATTTTGATTTTCCCCTTTATGGTAGATTCCATCACGGACAGCATGGTGAAATTAAAGGAACAATACTTTTTAGAGGCAAGAGCTCTGGGACTTTCTCCCGCATACATTATCCTAAGACTAATTCTCCCCTCTTCCCTTCGAAGCATTTTCCTGGCCTTTCTGCTGGGAAGCGGAAGAGCGCTGGGAGAGACCATGGCAGTCATGATGGTGGTGGGCAATGCCAACCTTTTCCCGAAGCTCCTTTCCAAGGGCGAAACCATCGCATCACTCATTGCGCTGGAAATGGGCAGTGCGGAGTATCAATCCCTTCACTACCACGCCCTCTATGCCTCGGGGCTCGTGCTATTACTTCTGGTTGCACTGATTCATTTACTGGTGAAAATGGGGGAAACGCCGGGCACGCTGCTTCACATTTTCCGAGTTGGGAATAAGAAGGAAGGCTCACAAGACAAATTCTCTAAAGAATCTGCCGACAAGGATAATCAAGATATGGGCATGGCACAGACTGCTCCTTTCCCGGCAAGACAAACGAGATACCGCACGCTACGTGAGCAATACTCGTTAAGCACAAAAAAGAAGCAAGGATTCCCTCTCACTTTCCGCTGTCCTCCTCTTCCTGTACAGCTTCCTTTCCTTCCTGCTGATTTTTTCCGCCCTGCTGTTTTTCTTTCTTTATATTTTTTACAAGGGATACAAGGTCATCTCTCCAAGCTTTCTTCTGGAAGCACCAAAGGGAATGGTCTTAGGAGAAGAGGGCGGAATATTCCCTGCCATCACCGGTTCTTTGGCCTTTTCCCTTACGGCCTTAGTGCTTTCGGGACTGCCAAGCCTTTTTACCGCCATTTTCATGGTCTTTTATGCGAAGGAAGGAAGAAAAAAAGAGAGTCTGCACTTCTTCATTCACCTGCTCTCCGGCGTTCCCTCCATTGTGTTGGGACTCTTCTCTTACAGCTTATTTGTATACCAGCTTAAGCTGGGGCGTTCGGTGCTTTCCGGCGCCATCGCTCTGGCCATTATGATTTTCCCCTTCGTGGAAATCCGTATGGAAAAGATATTTGAAGAAGTGCCGAAAAGCTACCTCCAGTCTTCCGAAAGTCTGGGATGCTCTAAAGGCTACACGATTCGAAGACTTGTGCTTCCCTATACTTTACCGGAGCTTTTTTCCACCATGCTTCTGGCCTTTTGCTTGCTCTCGGTGCCACACCGCCGATTTTGTTTACCGGAGGAGTCGCCTTTGCGAAAAGTCCCACTTCCCTACTATCCCCGGCCATGGCGCTTCCCCTGCACCTTTACCTACTGCTGGTACAAGGCGGTTCCTCCTTATCCAGAGCCTATGGAACCGCTTTGGTGATGCTCTTCCTTCTGCTCATTGGGAACGGGATAGCCAGCCTTCTGACCGCTTACTGCCACAGAAAATGGCAAAAATAAAGAACTATTGGCATAGCTTTTTCCGGTTCAAAAAGTTAATTTTAAAAGAAGTATACACAGATATTAAATAACATCTTAGGAGAACAAAATGTCTATAGAATCTATAAGTCCCATTTTAGAAGTGAAAAATCTGAGCCTTTCCTATGGAAAGAGAAGCATCTTACGAAATCTCCATTTTCAAATTCCGGAGAAAAGCATCACGGTTTTTCTGGGAAGCTCCGGCTGCGGAAAGTCCACACTCTTAAAGAGCCTGAACGGTCTTCTTTTGGAAAATAAAGAAGCCTCAATGGAAGGGGAAATCTTTCTTTCCGGTGAAAATCTGACAAACAAAAAAGAAAAGCGACTGGAGCAGATTGCCATGGTCTTTCAAAACCCCAGTCCTTTTCCTTTTTCTATTTATAAAAATATGACTTATGCCTTAGAGTACTACGGTATCAAGAACAAAGCCGAGCAGAAAGAAGTGATTCTCCAAAAACTTGAAGACGTAGGACTTTTGGAGGAGATTTCCGGAGAGCTTAATCGCTCCGCCCTGAGCCTTTCCGGAGGCCAGGCTCAAAGGCTTTGTATTGCCCGTGCCCTTTGCATTGAACCGAAAATCCTTCTTCTGGATGAGCCCTGTTCCTCCTTGGATCGACTTTCCACCCTAAAGATAGAAGAACTCCTACTTAATCTCAAAAATAAATACAGTATTATCATTGTGACCCATAACCTCTCCGAAGCGAAACGTATCGGCGATCAGATCCTCTTCTTCCACGAAGGAGAGCTTTGGGAAAGGGGCACAAAAGAGGAGTTTTTCACTCATCCAAAGAGGCCTGAAACCAAAGAATTTTTAGAGGGAGAATGGTAGGGCGTGCTTCAAAGGGAGCATGATAAAACGTGGTTTAGAGAGAAAGTGATAGTACGTGGTTTAGAAGGAAAGTGATAGTACGTGGTTTAGAGGAAAAATGGTAAGACATGGATCAGCTCCGATAAATCGGAAATGCTTCTCTCCGCTCCCTCCACCTTTCCAAAGCCATAAGCGGCATGGATAAAGGCAATTCCCGCCTCTGTAGCGGAGCTAAAGTCTAAGGCGGTGTCCCCAAGATACACGCAATCCTCCGGATGTAAATGGTTTCTCTCCATCAAAATCCGGATATTCTCCGCCTTCTTTTTCCCGTTGTTTCCGTAACATTCCATATCCAAAAAGTCTCCGGTCTTTCCCAGGCTGAACTTCTCTCCATACAGCACCGCATCAATATAGCCCGTCTGGCAGTTGGAGACAATATAGCGGCCAATCTCAGCCGTTTTCAATGCCGCAAGACACTCTTCAAGGTGGGGATAGAATAGTACCTTATGCTCACTCAAATAATAATTTTCAAATTGCATGCAGTATCCGAGAATCTCTTCTCCCCTCTTCCCTTCTACTTGGGGAATCAGGCTTTTTGCAAACTGATCCATGGTTTTTCCCATTAAAGGCAGAAGGTCCTCCCGTGAAATCCTGATTCCCTTCGTCTCCGGAAAGTCCTGTAATTTGATGCTAAAAGCCTTTGCCACCAAATCCACACTGTCCCACAGGGTCCCATCCGCATCAAATATTACAGCCTTCTTGATCATTGCTTTTTCTCCTTTAATTCCCCGGCATCTTCTGTTCCCAGTTTTGCTAAGCATTATTCTCCGCCATCTAATGTTCCTGGTTTTGCTAGGCTTTATTCTCCGCCGTCAATGCATCCCAGTAGCTTCTTCCCTGATAAATCATTTCCTCATAGGCCTTCACCACTGCATTTCTAAGGGGTACCGCCCGTTCCTCAAGCCCCAGGGCTCTGGGGATAAAGACACAGACATCCCCGATTTCCTGGGCCAGCTTCTTAGCCAGGGTCTCATCCTTCATTCGTACGAGGCCGAAAACCGTGGAGGAATAACTCTTGTCTTTGATACAGGTTTCCATCCAAAACTTGGCAAAGGTCTTCCATTCCAGCCGAAGCAGCATTTGTTCCAGAGCTAAGGTTTCCGGACTTTTGGCAAAGGCCAGCATGGTGCTTTCAAGGCTTTGTCCCTCCGGTATTTCCGGAATATCCAGATTCTGCAGGGTAAGGTTTACAATCGCTGCATCACTTAAAGGAATATCCTCTCTCTTCCGTTCTTCCCCGGTCTTCTTTTCCGGCAAATGAAAGTTGTCCAACTGCTGAGACACCCATTTCTGCATTTTCTTTTTATTCCAAAAGGAAATGCCGGTACGTCCGGAAATTAAAATTTCCATCCAGGCAGCCATAAAATTGTCTTTAATCTGTAAGGGCTTTCCTCTTTGCGTTTCTACAAACTTATCCAAATTTTCCTTTTGTAAAATAGGATAACGAAAGCGAAGGGTTTCCAGGCGTTTTCCTTCTACCAGCTTTTCCTCCATATCCTCTGTCCTTTTGATTTTTTCAATCACCAGGGCAAAGCGCTTGACCACATCCCTTTCCTCATAAAAGCTTTTGGGCCAGTCTGAAAAAGGGTTCCTTTCTTCCTTCACTTCACTTTGCAATAACATTTCTTCTCCTCATTCACGCTTCGTTCATATTTTGTTAGCACAATGTTTACAGCATAAACATAGTTTATTCACTCTTGACTTTTATACTGCATTACAGATAACGAAGTACTCGTTATCCACTAAATAAGATTTTTTTCATAATACTCGGCCGGAGCTTCCGTAAGGACGCTCCGGCCTCCTCCCTTTTATAGGAGAAATAAGAGAATCCTTTTTTATTTTTCCTCTTCTTTAGCAGATTCTGTTTCTTTTTCCCTCTTTCCGTAAACTTTCTCTTCAAAGGGATCTCTCACTTCCACCTTCTTTTCATAAAGCCGGAAAATCCGTTTGAAAAAGGCGGAATTCATCCAGGCAATCAAAGGGTAGCCTAAAACAAAAAATACCGGCGTAAACATTGGCATAAATAAAATCAAAAAATAGCTTCCCACAACCAGCAAGACATCCGCAACAATCATGCCAAGGGTATAGGGAAGATGGCGAATGGACATAAGTAAAGCATGAATCAAGGTCCTTTGCCAGGTATTATCAAAGCGGGAAAGCAGGGGCCAGACATAGAGAAAAACAAAAATCCACAGCAAAAGCAGTGCGTCCGTAATCCCCCGGAAAAGGAAGCGTAACGCCGTATTATCAGCAAAAATCATAGTAAAAAAGCGATGATCCAAGAGAAGAATCACTAAAATCGGCAGTAAAATCATCCAGAGAATAATGCCCTCCTTTAAATTTTGTTTAAAGGAATGCATAAACATCCTGAAATTGCCCCGATCCTCCTCATGCACAATCTTAATGGTGCAGTAATATAAAGCCGTTGTAGACGCCCCTAGTGTCACAATGGGCAGAGAAAATAGAATCCATAAAAGATTCAAAACCATCATGTCCGCCAATCGACCTACAAATCGCCACACATCATTATCATAATTAAAAAAGCCTTGAAACATCTAGCGCTATTCCTTCCTAACTCCTTTAAATATTTCCCTCTTCTCCCTCTTGCCTTGCTCTTCCACTTCCAAAAGGTAAGCCTTTGCATCCTTTAAAAAGCTGAGACTAATCAGTAAAATCACCAATCCTATGGGAAAAGCCGCAATAATGGAGACAGATTGCAAGTTTACCATAGAACTTTCGGAAAAGACCAGTGCTAAAGGCAGTAAAATCAATAAAATTGCCCAAAAGCCCTGTACCTTCCGGGATGGCTCCTGTCCCTCCGGAAGGCTTTTATAGCTATACTGTGCCGCCACCAATGCGATGGAATCGAAAGATGTGGCATAAAAGGCAATCATGGTCAAAAGAAGCAGGATAAATACCAGTCCGGGTAGCGGCAGGGTTTCCAACATTTTCACCACCGTAAGATAGAGGGAACCATTCTCCTGATAGAGCTGTAACACCGGCAATTTATGGAAAACCTCCAGGGACAAGGTAAAATTCCCTAAAACAATGAAGCTTACATAGGTACTGCCGATTCCGAAAATGTATCCTCCCATAATGGTTTGTCGTATGGTTCTTCCCCTGCTGATGCTTCCGATAAAGAAGGGGGAAGCCACGCACCACACCATCCAATAGGCCCAGTAGAAAATCGTCCAGTTTTCCGGAAAATGATTTTCCCCTAAAGGATCCGTATAAGTTGCCATGGAGAAAAAGTGCTCTATCATCTTGCCCAGAGCATTCATTCCATTTTTTACAATAAAGGAGCCTACACCACTTCCGAAGAAAATGTAGAGAAGCAGGGCATAAAACAGCCAGGTACAGAGTTTGGCCAAAAAGGAAACGCCGTCCATCCCCTTCAATACCGCAAAGGTATAAACCACACAGGTGGCAATCAATATGATTAAGGTAAGCTCTCTGGTGGACAACCCGTTGGGGAGGAGCTTTTTAATAATTTCCGACATCAGGGGGGTGGCTACCGAAAAGGTGGTGGCTGTTCCTGCAAGGAGGGCAAAAACCGCCAGTAAATCAATTCCCCTTCCCGCCAGACCGTCGGTGTGCTTTCCCAAAATGGCTCTGCAGGCTTCCGAATATTTTTGTCTGCTTCTTTTCCGTACATGAAGCATAAAGCCGAAGGCTGCCGCCAGCACCAGATAAAATCCCCAGGGAATGGGACCCCAGTGGAAAAGGGTGTAAATACTGCTCCAATCCGATAGCTTTCCCAGGGACTGGACATAGGGATCATTGGCATAAAGAATCCATTCTCCGAAGGAATAAAAGAGAATATCCGCTGCAAGTCCTGCGGTAAACATCATACTTCCCCAGGTAAAAAAGGAGTACTTCGGCTTTTCGTCGGGCTCTCCCAAAACAATATTTCCTAAGGGTGAAAAGGCGATATAAAAGGAGAGTAAGAAAATGAAAAGGCCTATTCCCAGGTAGTAAACGGAAAACTCCCGCCCCAAAAAGCCTCGAATGGAGGATAAAATCTGATTGGAATGCTCCGGAAACAGAAAAAATGCAAAGCACAAAAGAAGCAGAATACATAGGGGAATTCCGCTAATCCCGTAGTCTATGGAATTCTTCGTATTTTCTTTTCCGGACTGCTTTCCCGAAGTCTCTTTACTGATTTTATTTTTACTTTCTTCCCCGCTTTCTTTATCAGCTTCCTTTATAAATTCTTCCTTTGCTCCTTTTTCAATTCCTTCCTTGATTTCTTCCTTGATTTCTTCCTTGATTTCTTCCTTGATTTCTTCCTTGATGGCTTTCTCCATTTACTTCTTCTCCTTCTCCTCTAACAAGCGCTGGCTGTCTTCTCTTCGTACTTTTTGATAAGGTAAGCGAATAATCTTTTTATTTTCCCCCTCATCTTCCGGAGCTTTTTTTCCGGTACCAAGACGATAGGCCAGCTGAAACAAGGCCTTTGCTTGACCCTGTTCATCATTATACACCGTTCCCATCAAATTTCCCTTTTTTACCGCCTCTAATCCCACAGTGGTACCGTCTATTCCGTAAATAAAGGGTCTTTTATCCTTAGGCAAACCGATTTTGTCATAAGCATCCAAAACCCCTAAGGCCATATCATCATTGTTGGAAAGAATCAATTCAATCTGATCTTGAAACTCCGGATAAAATTGCATCATCTTACTCTGGGCTTCTGCCCTGCTCCAGTTGGCAATGGCGTAGGACAGCTTTTCCATGGGAATGCCCTGCTGCATCAAGGTATTGACAGAATACTCTGTTCTGACAATGGCATCCTGATGGCCGGCCTCTCCTTCAAACATCAGATATTGAATCACGCCGTCGCCGTTTTTATCTACTCTGGGGGACAGAATCAGCTGTTTCTTTTCCGTGCCTTCCTCTGCGTTGGTCCGGCTTTCTTCAGGAGAAGCCTCCCGTTCCAGGATTTCTAAATCCTCCCTGCTTTTTTGCAGAACATAGTCTTGAATTTCCTCGGCATTTCCGGCCTTATCTTGACTCTTTTCGGAAGCTTCCTCCTCATCTTCCGGTGAAGCAAGAGGCACCTCCGGAGTGGGTTTTTCCGGTTCCTCGGAAAGAATATCCTCCGCCGCCATCTCCCCCTGCAAAACGCCGGATTGCTTGGCATCCGCCCCGACGTAATACAACTGATTCCATTGGGCCAGATCCTCATCGACCAATTCTCTGTTGAAGAAAATGATGGGGACATTCTTCTTTTTTGCCATATCGATAATTTCTGAAGGAGCGGTTCTATCCACCAGATTTACACAAAGAACATCACAGTCCTTCTCCAGCATTTCCTCTACCTGTTCATTTTGCAGAGGCTGGCTCCCCGCTGCATTATAGCGAAACAGGCCTATTTCTACCCCCTCCGCTCTTTTTTTACTGATTTCCTTCTCAAAGGCCGTCATATACCCGGACAGAAAGGTATCGTAGCTGTCGTAAATCGTAACTCCGATTTGAAGCTTTTTCTTTTCCTTGTTTTCTTCCTTCCTTTGACAGGCGGAAAGAAGAGGCAACAAACAAATGGACAGGGAAAGGCAGACTGCCATACCTTTCCTTAGCCCGGTTCCCTGTCTCTTACTTTGCCTCTTGCTTGCCCTCTGACTATACTGATCTTTTGATTTCATGCTTTTCTTCTCCCCCTGACAGAGATTTTTCCTTCAGGGGCACTCCTTCTCCATTTTTATGCGTTACTGCTTTAGCTATTTCTTTTAGTCCCCGGTAGGGAAGAGAATTCGTTCTATTTCCTCACTATACATATTTTCCCCGGTAACCATATAAAAATTCACCACTCTATCCTCTATTGTATTTCGCTTTTTAGAAAGCTTATACCACAGATCCTCCATGGCATAATAGGCCATGGTGTATTGATCAATCACGGCCAGACAACGGATAACTCCCGTATCCAAGGCATAAACCACCTCTCTGGAATTTCCTACGCCGTAAAGCTCCACGTAACGTCTACCGGTTTCCTTTAAATAGCGGGATGCCATCTCCAGACTGTCATTTTCCAAAGCCACAATCAAATCCACACTTCTCTTGTGATTGGCCTTTACCATATCCTCCTGAATTTTTCCCCTATCCGGAAGCACCCAGGCAATTTCCTGTCCCCCTGCCTCCAAAATCGAGAGGAGACTATGTAGTCTTCTTTGCATATTGCCCTTATTCTGGTTTCCCGCCAGAATACCGATGCGTTTTTTCTCCTTGTGCAGGGTGGAGTGTAAAACCTGTTCCGCCAAAGCCTTCCCCAGTGCTTCCTCCTCCACATTGACAGAAGAAATATTTAAGCCCGGTTCCGTCGTTTCCTTCTGGGAATCCACCAACATAATCTCTGCATTTTTCCCCAAAGCATTTAAAAGGGGGCCGGTTCCCTCCGTAGCTCTAAGCTCCGCGATGATGCCGTCCGCTCCGCTTTGAATCTCCCTTTGCATACTGATATTTTCCTGCTGAATGGAAACCAGACGATCGGTGGAAACAAAGTTGTATTCCATGTTGTAAGCTCGTCCTGCTGCAGTAAGTCCCATTTTAAAACTGGACCATACATCGGAATTGCTATGGTCCACTACTACGGAAACCTTGAAACGTTCCGGATCATTATCCCCTAACAGCCTTCCCACGGACAAAAACAGGAGAAGCAGGGCTACCACAAAAAGACCTGTGGTAAATATGCTGTTTTCTTTCATTCCTTCTCCCCCCTCTTGTGAGCCGCTGTGAAAATGCTCTGTGCTATGATGCATATTTCCATGCTCTAAACTCTTTTGATTTTCTTCCGTAAAGGGAATAGCGGGCAACAGCACCTGCACATCCGTTCCCTCATCCGGGGCGCTAATCACTCTCAGACCGTAAATAGAACCGAAACGAAGCTGGATACGGCGATGCACATTAATTACACCTACGCCGGAGCCTCGCTTTTTCTGGCTGGAGAAGCTGGAATAGTCACTTTCCGTCTTTTCCAGCAGGGCTCTGGCCTTATCCTCCGTCATACCGAAGCCATTGTCCTTCACGGAAAGCAGCACGGAACGTCTGCCGTCCTCTTCTTCCTGAATCCTTCCGCTGACCAAAATCTCTCCATCCTCATCCATTCCCTCCATGCCGTGGTAGATGGCATTTTCCAGGATGGGCTGTAAAATCAATTTTACGGTAAGGCAGGACAGCACCTCTTCTTCCACATCAAAATCCACTGTAAACTTATTCTTAAAACGGATTTTTTGGATATTCATATAGTTTTTCGCATGCTGAATCTCCTGGGAGAGAGGGATAATGTTCTTTCCGGCAGAGAGGGAAATGCGGAAAAAGCTGGCCAGCTGGGTCACCATAAACACCGCGTCTTCCCGCTTTCCGCTTTCAATCATCCACACCACGGATTCCAGGGTATTATAAAGGAAGTGAGGGTTAATCTGGGATTGCAGGGCATCCATCTCACTCTGCCTTTTTTCCTCTTGCTGGCGGATTCTCTCTTCCGTCAGTTCGTCGATTCTTTGCAGGGACTGTAGGAGGCTTTCTCCCAGATGGACAATTTCCGTACTTCCATAGGAAGAAATTTCCTCCATGGTGGGACGTTTCACTCCCATATTACCTAAATCTTCATTTAACTTACGGATGGGATAGGAAAGCCTCAAGGAAATCACCTGGTTCATCAAAGAGCAATCAGGAGAGTCACGGAAATTACGATAAAAACATAGTAAAGCATACCTCCGGTGGCAAAGACATCATTGCCTTCCTCCAAAACAGACACCAGTTTCCAACCGGTATAGCCGATGGTATCCACCACAATGGTTTTTTCCTTCCCGTCACTTTTCAGACGGTGGATGCCGTCTTCCTGCGCAACGGCAAGCTCCGTATCCTCCTTGGCGTGTCCTCGATAAATTTCTCGAATCTTGGGATGATAAATCAGTTTTCCTCGCTTATCACAGAGATAAAAATACCGCTTTCCGTTAACCTGATTCAGCTTTTCCATCATTCGCTCAATCATTTTGTAATCCATGTCTACCAGAAGTACACCGCTGTCGCTTCTGCCGTCAAAGCTTAGTTCCACCACTCGGCTTAAAGAAATGACCCAACGAGTGCGGTAGGAAGGATCATCAAAAAGATTCTGCACATGTGGCAAAGAAAAATGCAGATTTTCCACCTGCTGTACCGCTTCCCGATACCAATTCTGTTCCGTTACCTTTCGATTTTTCTTCTCTGCGGAAATGGGCACCGCGGCAATGTATTTTCCCTGGGCGGAAAAAAGGGCAACGGAAACCAGGCTGTCCTTGTGGGCTTCATACAGCAGATTCATCTCCTGATTCAGCTTGCTATAATCCACATCCGTACCCTTAACAACATTGTAATAAAGGGCATCGGAAATTCTGCGCATGCTAAGAAGGTATTCCTCCAATTGAATACCTCCCTGCTTTAAAAGCTGCTCGGATTGGTTCTCTTGATTCATGCGAAGACGTATAGAAAACTGCGCATAAAGCACGCTGGACAGAAACAGAATCAGAAAAACGGAGAAAATCATAAAGCTCATTAAGAGCATATTATGAAAGGAACGAAGGGGTGAGGCAATAGAAAAGGGGACGGAGACTCCCTTTTGCAAAAAAACATCAGACAATAGATTTTTTTTGAGACGTTTTTTCTCCAAGGAAATCCACCTCCCCTATACTTAGAAGGATTCTACAGTCCTTCTTTTCCCTTACTGTTGGATTTATATTTTGATGGAGACATCCCGAATTTCTTCTTAAAGGCATAGCTGAAGTAATTCGGATCCGAGTATCCTACCGCTTCGGCAATAATATAGGTCTTCTCCTCCTCTTCCATCAAAAGGCGGAGAGCTTTTTCCATACGATAATCCGTAAGGTAGTTAATAAAACTTTTTCCGGTTTCCCGTTTAAAGACAGTGGAAATAAGCTGCCGATACATGGAGCTCTTGAGAAAGGGCTTCCACTGTCAAATCCTTATCCATGTAATGACTGTGCACATGCTCCACCGCCTTCTTGACAAAGGACTTGGTTTTATCACTTCGCATCTCCTGAATGATGCTCTGCATTTTCTTGCAAATCTCCTTCATCCAATGAGAAAGCTCTGCCAGACTGAACTGTTGCACCTTCTGGTATACATCTTCTTCCTTTGGAAAAATCAGACCGGTATCCACCTGGTTGGCCAAGAGGAACTTATGCATATTGGTCACCAGATCCATTAAGAAGAAATGGTATTCCTGCAAAGAAGGAGATTCCAGGCGGCTGTTCTCAATATAGAGATCAATGCATTTATCCAGCTCCTCTTCGGAGGACATACGGATGCTTCGATAAATATCCAAAAGCCGTTCCTCATCGATAATTTCTTTATTGACCTTGTGTTCTTCTTTTCCTTCCAAGCCGATTTCGCTGATGGCAATGGCCTTTCCTCTACCGTAAAGCACTCGATAAGCCACCGCGTCTCTGGCGCCAGGTAGGAAAGAGGCAAATCCATTAAGTTGGATACGGTTTTTCCGATTCCGGCTGTCACCGTCGCCTTACAAATATGTCTGGCCATTCGACAGAGGATTTCACAATCATCCGTAAGCTTTAGGCTGTCCGATTCCTTATCCATCTGGGCAATGAATAGTGTATGTCCCAAATAGGTTAAGAAGCAGGGACGCCAGTTCTTTTGCAGCCGCTCTTCCGCCAGCTTCCGAATGGACATGGTAATCAAAAGAGGATTTATGCCCTCCGGAGACAGGCTCAAGCTGTTATGCAGAATCACCACCGCATAATACTTTCCGGGAAGAGAAATCTGATAATCTAACAGTGTGCTTTCCAAATCCTGTTGGGGCAAAGTTCCTTCAATTAAAGAGGTATATAAGCTTTCCTGCAAAATCGGAAGACTTTCCAAATAGTAATTTTTCAGACGATGAATACTTTGCTTTTCATCAAATTCCTGATCCAAGGCCGCATGCACCTTCTGGAATACCCTGGACAGTTCTACCGCGTCTACAGGCTTCAGCATGTATTCCTCAGCCTCCAAACGGATGGCTTCCTTGGCATACTCGAACTCGTCAAAGCCGGAAAAAATGATAATCTTAATAGAGGGATATAACTCCTTCAGACGATGGGAAAGAGTTAATCCGTCCATATAGGGCATCTTAATATCGGTAAGTACCACATCGATTGGCTTTTCTTCCGCTATTTCCAAAGCTTCCAAACCGTTCTTGGCATAACCGGCCAGAGAATAGCCGAGGCGATCCCAATCAATCTTTTGGACTATGGCCTCCACTACATCCTCTTCATCATCTACTAATAACACGGAATATTTTTTCATTAGTGTTTGTCTCCAACATATTTCTCTTCTAACGCTCTAAATCGCACAGCCATCACCAGGGTGCCCAAACAATCAGTCCGATGCCTAAAAGAGGATGAACAATCATTAATATGGAAGACAAGAGAGAAATACCTGCAAAAATCAGAATCAAAATTCCCGCCTCTTTACTATAAGCTTCCCGATCCCGCACGGGAGGACGTCCCTTGGGACGAATACTCTCCACATCTTTAAAAACCAACAGCTTAACGGCGTAATACAATAAAATCGCAGTAAATAAAAGGGGCAAGCCCATTTCCTGTCCTATTCTTTCCAACATTCCCGCTTTTCTTCTCCTTTAATTGCTATTTCTTTTCCAACTCCGGCAGAAAAAAAGCGTAGAATTGGGCACTATATCTTCTTCTCTTATCCCCAATATAGCCTATCCTCCTGTTTTTCACCAGTGCGAAGGACGCATTGTAAGAAAATCTTTCGCGGGGCTAGCCTGGAAATATTAGAAATATTCTGTAAAAACTTAAAAAATAGTTTTTTTATCAAAAAGCATTAAATAATTAACTTATTTAACAAAGTTCTTTCTTATTTTACAAAATCCATGCTTGTATTGCAATACATTGCTCCGGAGACTTTTAATTTTCTTGAAATTTTTCGCTATTCATGCCATAATTTCCCCGGTTTTTATTAATGGAAAGGAGCTTTCATGAAAAATCAAAATTTTGTGCGAAACCTTGTTGGAACGGCTATTCTTGCCGCTTTGGTTTTGGCCCTACAGCTATTGCTGGGAAGTCTGAAACTGGGCCCCTTTAACATAACCTTAACTTTGGTTCCCATTATTTTGGGAGCTGTGCTTTACGGACCGCTAAGTGCCGCCTTTCTGGGGGGACTCTTCGGCTTTTTGGTTTGCATTTCCGTGATTTCCGGAAATGACGCGGGAGGCTTTATGCTCTTCTCCCAAAAGCCCGTCATCACCTTGGCTCTTTGTATGATTAAAAGCACCGCAGCCGGCTATCTATCCGGTCTGGTGGCAAGAAGCCTTGCCAAAAAGAATGCCACTCTGTCCCTATTTTTAGCCGCAGGAATTGCTCCTGTGGCGAACACCGGCATTTTTATTTTGGGACTTCTTCTGTTCTTCCAAGATACCTTGGTGCTTTGGGCCAATGGGCAAGATAAAATAGTAGATTTCCTTCTTTTCAGTATTCTGGGAATCAATTTTACCACGGAATTCTTGGTGAATCTGGTGCTTGTTCCCATTTTAGCCCGTATCTTACGAAACCTTCGCTTTGTAAAGCAAGAGCTTGCCGTTTAAGGAGAAAACATGATTTTAGCCATCGATTGCGGGAATACCCATACTGTTTTTGGAACCATCACGAAAGAGGGAGAAATTCAGAAGATTTTCCGTATGGAGAGTAGCCGGAGAAAAACCAGCTATGAATATGCCGCAGATATTGCCCAAATCTGTCAGCTTTTAAAGATTGATTTGCAAGGCTTGGAGGGTTCTATCCTTTCCTCTGTTGTACCGGAACTCACCACCTCTTATCAGAAGGCAATGGAGCTTCTCTGTAAGGGAAAATGTGTGGTGGTCAACAGCAGTAGTCCCATGAATATGAGCTTTGCCATGGCGGATCCCAGCGGTGTAGCTCCGGATTTGATTATCTCCGCTGTGGGAGCGAAAAACAACTATCCTCTCCCTGCCATTATTATCGATATGGGTACCGCCACCACCATTACAGTAGTGAATAAAGAGGGTGTCTTTATGGGAGGTGTAATTCTTCCCGGAGTAGGTATCTCCATGAATGCCCTGGCCAAAGAAACCTCTTTGCTTCCCAGTATCGATGTGGCACCTGCCAAGACCTTGATTTCCACCGACACGGTAGATGCTATGCGGGCAGGCATTATTTACGGCACCGCCGGCTCCTTAGACGGTATCGTGGAGCATTTTCAGGAAGAACTGCAGGAGGAGGGTAGCGTAATTGCCACAGGAGGCTTAGCCCGCCTGATCTGCCCTTATTGTAAGCATAAGATGATTGTAGATGATAATCTGCTGCTGAAGGGACTGTGGAAGATTTGGCAGCTGGAGCAGGGGAAATAGGGCTGAAACAGGATAGGGCTGAAAAGAAATTGGAGTATGCGCCTGAAGCAGGATAGGTTTGAAAGGGGGCACGCTCTCGCTAGCCTCGCCACGTAGCGGATACTAAGCGAAAAACTGCGTTTCTCTTGTTTTTCGCAAGTACCGACGGGCTCAGACTACCCCTATTTCAGACCTATCCTGTTCAGGCTGTTATGACTCGAACTTCCGCTGTTTCAGGCCTATCCTTCTTCAGGCTGTTATGACGCGGATTACCCATGTTTCAGACCTATTCCTCTTCAGGCTGTCATGACCCAGACTACCCCATATTCATACCTATATTGCTTAGAAAGTTATTTACAGCTCCTTTTACAACAGTAAGACACTGAATAATACCAGCATCCCCATGGGGAGGAGCTGTCCTTCCATTCCCATCTGATAGATGCCTATTGGGGAGAGGTAGGGAATAAAGCTTGGGATATTGCTTAAGGAGGAAAAATCTATAAAGCTTCCGCCCAGGAAGCTGAACAGCAGGCCGAGGCTTAAGGACAGGCCTCCTGCCATTTCCGCTCCAAAAACGGAGTAAGACAGTCTTCTGGCAAAGCTGTAAAGGAAGAAGGAAAATCCCAGGGTACATAGTAACGGAAGGAGCAAATCCTTGTAGAGTACTGCAAGGCGAAGGCCTCCTTCTTTTTCTATTCCCAAAATAGTTCTGCCTTCCAGCACAAGGAAAAATCCCAGGCTCAAAAGTCCGAAGAGAAGAATTCCGCTAAGATGATACCGTAGTCTTCCGGCGGGATAGGTTCTGCTCCTTTGGAAGACCTTTTTCTCTTCTTCTCTTCCCAATGCCGTTCCCAAGGAAAATAGGAAGAAGTACAAAACAAAGCCTAATACGGCCTCCCGCTTTGGCTGGAACAGGCTTCTGCCTCTTTCTCCTTTTATTTCCTGAATCTGATATAGAGGCTCTGTTCTCTTACTCTTTACAATGGACTGTTCTATAGCTTCTTTTTCTGTTTCGTTAAGGCTTCTTCCTAAAAGGCTTTCCCCATAGGCAAGAGCGCCCTTCTCCATGCGAAGGGTGCTGCTGAGCGCAGCTACAATTTCCCGAATCCCCATTTCCGCCAGCGAATCCGCACTGCTTTCGTAATGTAAGCTTCCTCTTCCCTCCGTATCTCCGGTAAAGCCCTCTTTAATCCAAAGTACCCCCTCTACACTGCCCTCCAAAAGAGCCTTTTCCGCTTCCTGATTTTCCACGACTTCCACTTGAAGCCCCTTTTCCTGCTGTAACTCCTGAATCAATTCTTCACTCCAGGCACCCCGATCTTCCCGCACCAGCATAAGAGAAAGTTTCTCTTTCCCTCCGACCCGGGAATAGGCAAAAAGAGAAAGAAGGAAAAGAACAAGCAAAAGGAATCCCCTGCCGCCCCCTAAGAGGAGGGAAAAACGAAGGGAAAGCAGAGAGCCGGGAAAAGGAAAGGCAAACTTTTCGTATGATTTATCTTGTCCGCCGGGTCTATCTTGTCCATCTTGTTCGTCTTGTCTATCTAGTCCGACCGGTCTATCTTGTCCGTATTGTCCATCTTGACCGTCTTGTCCATCTTGTCTCTTGGAATCTCTCTGAAGCTTCCGGGAAAATGTTTTTCGCTTAGAAAACGTTTTAAGCTTAGAAAGTATTCCTGAGAATATTCCTAAGGCAAGGGCCAAAGCATCCCAGAAAAGCAGGGGCAGGGCGGTAAACAGTAAGGTAGAGAAGGAAAGCCCTCTCCGGACACCCTCTAAAACCATTCGATTCACGGTAATGGGGGAAAGGCGCTTCACAAACTCCGGTGCATTGCTCTCTCCGAACAGCTTTCCGGTATAGAGAATTCCCAAAAAGAGTAGGGAAAAGGACAGTAATTTTGCGGTGCTTTCCTCTCCCATAATTCGGAACAATTGATAGAAGAAAAAGAAGAAACTTAAAAGCTCAACACAGAGGATAAAAGCAATCGGCATCAGTTGTTCCATAGGAAGGTCTAAGGATTTTTGCAGAGCAAATAAGCAGAGGAGCAAAAGGGGTAGGGCTGAAAGACATAAAAAAAGGAGTTTGGACAGGAAAAAGCCTCTTCCTCCCAGCAGGGCAAATCGTTGGGGAATGCCCTTCTTTTCCTCTTCCGGCACCGAAAAAACGGAAGACAGGGCACAAAAGGCCAAAAGGAAGAAAAAAATAAAGGAAAAGATGCGAAGGGAAAGAGCCTTCTCCACTTGGCTACTCTGCCCCTTCTCGTCAAAAACAAGCTGTCGCTTTAAAACTGCCGTAAGCAATCTTTCCGAAGCATGCTCATAGAGGCTTTCTTCCTCTTGTTTGGAAAGACTTTCTCCATATAGGGCATGAAAAACCCCTTTACTGATTTCCTGTTCCTTCTCCATAATTTCCATAATGGAGGTGAAAATGCTTTGAAACAGGAGACTTTCCGTAGGCCGATTGGCATTTAAGCTTAAGTCTACCGGCTCCCCCTCAAAGCGATAGGCGGTATAAAAGAAATCCTTGGGGATTCGTAAAATGCCTACTACTCCCTCTTGGAAGGCCTTTTCCCTACCTTCCTGTCCGATTTCTCCCTCTTCCTTGATAACGGTAGAAAACAGCTCCACCTTCTCCATTTCCCGAATCAGGGTTTTGGACATAATGGTTTGATCTTCATCAATCACCATCACCGGAAAGGCCTGCATTTGACCGCTTTGTCCTTGAAAGAAAAAGGCAAAAAGGGGAAACAGGAGCAGGGGAAAGAGCAAAATAAACAGTCCTCCTTTTCGGAGAAATAACCTTCCGTCCTTCCAAATGGCCGCAAAAAATCCCTTCATTCTCTTCTCCCCTTAGTCCTTTTCTATCTTCACCCCTTAGTCTTGGGATGACTTCAATCCGATGATATACACTTTTCCCTTAGTTTTCCCTGTTCCAGAGTTAAAATTCTATCTGCCAGATCCTCCAGCTCCCCTCTTCCGTGGCTGATGAGCAGCATCCCTGTGCCCTGCTTCTTCATTTTTAAAAGCAGGTCTCGAATCCTGTAGTAGGATTCCTCATCACAGCCCACAGTGGGCTCATCCAAAAGCAAAATGCTTGGACGAAGCATGAGAGCCGATGCCAAATGCACCCGGCGCTTCATTCCCCCGGACAGGGCGGACAGCTTTTTCCCGGCTTTTTTTGAGAAAGTCCCAACTCCTCCAGAAGCCAGTTCCCTCTGGTTTTTAAAAAGCCTCCCCGGTATTCCCTGAATTTTTTTCCGTAAAAAAATCAGATTTTCCAAAAGCCGTCAGACTGTCATAGAGGGACAGGTCCTGGGGCAGATAGGAAAGGCCCTTTCGAACCTCCTTAGGGCATCCGGATTTCTCCCTCCTGATAGGGAAGCAGACCGGCAATTGCCTTTAAAAGGCTGCTTTTTCCGGCACCGTTTTTCTCCGCGAATCCCTACGATTTCTCCTTTGAATAGGGAAAGAGAGGCCCCTGTAATATGGCGCTCTCTCCTCTATGATACCTAAGGCCCTAAGTTGTTTATCTCACAAAGGCTCTCCTTCATCATCCTGCAAGTTCTCCCTGTAAAGTAGTTGCTACCTTCGCTAAGCCATTTCCAATAGTCTCGCTCAACTTATCGAAATCCTCCTGGCTGTAGTTGGAAATATCCACTTCCTCTTCCTTCGGAAGTGTAGCTGTACCGGTCTTGGTGGTGTTCAGATTAATCTTCGCACTGCTAAATGGCATATAGTAGTTCTGTAAGCCCTCTACTACAATCTCATGATCGCTGCTGCCCTTCTCTCCGTCAGAAACTGTAAGGGTAAGCTTTTGCTCCCATTCCTGTAGGATCCTCTACAATATAGGTTCCGTAAGGCATTAAAGCGGAATGCTTGCTTGTATCAATCTTATATTCCAAAGCCTTAATATCCAGAACACCGTTACCGCCGGAAATGCTTCCCTCCAGCATCTTATCCTTTACGCTGTAGCTGTTCTTTAAGTACATATTCTCGGAGCTGGAGCTTACAACATTAATCTGCTCGGTAACCTCTTTGCCCTTCTTGGCAATCTCCAGAGAGAAGGAATCGTCCTTTGTAGAAAGCAGAACCTGTCTTAAATCTCCGTCAACAACCGCAATCTGCCACTGGAATTCATTGTCCGCCATCTCCTTAGCGGTATCCGCAGCATTATCACGAATCTCCTTTGCCAGCTCACTAAGCTGATCCTTCGGCGTTTTTGCATCTCCCATGCCTAAAGCGCTGTCCCAGGTGCTGGTCGCATAAACATCCTCTAAAAGAGACTCTAAATCACTGTCCTTTTCTACCGTATCTGCCAGCTTCTCATAGAAATTCTTTAAATCTTCCTCTGTGGGCTTAAATACGTAAACCTCTCCGGTATACTTCTCCTTCAGATTCTCTAAGGTGAATTCCTTCTTTTCTACCGTTAAGTTATCCTTATTCATGCTGCCGACAAGGAGATCTCCGTACTTCTTGGAAATTTCCGCCAGACGCTTTCTGTTCTCTGCAGACTTCTTTAAATCCGGAGCCACAATATCCTGCTCGGTGAGATTCTTCATAATGGTCTTTAAATCTCCCCGATAGTAGTGCTCATCCGCTACAGGAATCGCAAAGCCGATCTTTCCGTCACGATAATCCGCAAAGCCTTCCAGTAAATCTGTACCCATGATCTTGGCACTTAAATTCACGATAAAGGAATTCTTCTCCGCATCCATGTCATACTTTAACTGAATCTGAGAATCCTTCAGATACTTATTCATTTCGTCACTGCCTTCGATTTCTCCGGTAAGGGTCATATCGGAAGACTGCTTTAAATCCTCGTTAATAAAGCCTAAGGCCACCATGGCATCCATCTTATCCTGGAGATACTTCTCCTGATAATGAAGGAACTTCTGCTCTGTGCTTAAAGCCACGCCACCGGAAAGTAACTTCTTTCCAAAGGCAAAAAAGCCTGCGCAAAGAAGAATAATTACGGCAACAACAGGGATTAAAAGCTTCATGCCCTTCTTTCCCGCAGGAGCCTCCTCTAAAGTCTGTGCATAGGTATAGCTTGCCTGGGGCTCTACAGGAGCAGCTTCTGTAGCTGTTGCAGCACTTACTGCATGATCAGCATTCGCTCCAGCCTCACTGCTTTCTGCTGCAGCGCTTGTTTCAGCACCGGTAGCACCTGCCTCAGCGCTTACAGTTTCTGCGCCTTCCAGCTTTTCTCCGCAGTGCTCACAAAACTTCTCCTCGTCTTGGACTTCCTGTCCACAATTCGGACAATTTTTCATTCTGTTTCCTCCCTTTGTCTTCAATTGTCGATTGAACAGCCTTATTTTAACATATTCACAGAAATAAATCTTTTAAAATATATTAATTTTTTAAGGGAGTAGTCTGAAAGTTTGCATTCTAAAGCTTCGGAAACCAAAACCTCGAAAAGAAGCATGCAAAAAATAAAATTCAAAAAAGCAAGGGCCTACTCAAATCATAGTAAGGGTGCAATCAGTCTCAAAGCACCCTGTTTCATTCTGGTGAAAAGGCTTCGATTATGCCCCTTATCCGGGCTGACTTCCGTAGAAGTACGGAAAGCTCATAGAAATCGTCCGCAATATCAAAGATACAGGGACTTTCATACAGTAGAACTCCATTTTCAAAATGATGGTAGAGGGAACGATAATCCAGATTAAAGGTTCCCACCGCCGCCATAACATGGTCCACCAACACCTGCTTGGAATGCAGAAAGCCCGGTGTATATTCATAAATTCTGACTCCTGCCCGAAGAAGTCGGGGATAATAAGAACGGCTAACAGCATAAACAAAGGTCTTGTCCGGAATTCCCGGAAGGACAATCCGCACATCCACCCCTCGCTTTGCCGCAAGACATAAAGCTCTGCTCATCTCATCGGTAATAATCAGATAAGGCGTGGTAATGTAAATGCTTTCCGTGGCGGACTGAATCATATTCAGATAGACGTCCTCTCCCAAGGGAAATCCGTCTGTTGGCGCATAGGCATAGGGCGCGCAATAGCCCTGTCCGGTATAACGATCCCAATGTCTCGGCAAATAATTGTAAAGTCCCCGCACCGGACTATCATCCATGGCATGCCACATTTCCAGGAAAAGCAGGGTTAAAGTACCTACCGCCTCTCCCCGAAGTCGAATACCTGTATCCTTCCAATAGCCGTAGGGAGAATGAATATTAAAATACTCATCCGCCAGATTATAGCCTCCGGTAAAGCCTATCTGACCGTCCACAACGGTAATCTTTCTGTGGTCTCGGTTATTCATGAAAAGATTCACCATAGGGACAATGGGGTTAAAGATACGACACTGAATGCCCCACTCTTCCAGTTCCTGCACAAACTTCGGATCAATGAAGCCGATGGAACCCACATCATCATAGAAAAGGCGAACCTCAACCCCTTCCTCCGCCTTTTTGCGAAGAATTTCCTTGATTTCTCCAAAGGACTGTCGATCCTCTATGGCATGATATTCCATGAAAATAAACTTCCTCGCCTGGGACAGGGCTTCCAGCTGTGCCTCCAAGCCCAGAGAAGCTTCCTTATAAAATACAAGCTCCGTGTTGCGATACACCGGAAACTTTCCGCCTCGCTCCAGATAAGCAAACTGATTTCCCACGGATTTATTTTCCTTCTTCAGCTGATCCGAAATCAAATGAGACTGATCCAGATAAGGGAAGAGCATGGCATCCGCCGCTTCGATTCTCTTCCGCATGGTTTTTGTAAAGCCTGAGCCGTAAACCAAAAGATACAAAAGCATTCCCAAAATCGGAAAAGCCATAATCATAAAAATCCAGGTCATCTTAATAGAGGCATTGCTTCGCTTGGCAAATACCCCCAAAACCATAATTATGGAAAAGACTCTGGCAAAAATGGACGCCCAAAGATAACTTTCTGTCAGATAATACAGAAAGAACCAAAACCAGATAATTTGTATAATCACTGCCAGTATTACGAAAAGCAGGCGACCGACGCTATTTTTCCTGTCCTCTTTGTGAAGGACCTTTCCCCGTTTGGGCATTTTTATTCTCCTTATTTCCAGAAAATCAATACTATTTCAAAACAACCCTGAGTTTTTCGCCGTTCCTTCGTTTCTTCTCCTGAATTTTAAATTCTAATAAAAAAAAAGAGGAAAGTCCAGCTTTCTCTCTTTTCTTCTTCGAACTGCACAATTTTTTCGTTTTTCGTGCCCTTTTTCTTCTAATTTTCTCCGATTACAGGGCAGTGGCAATTCGAATAGCCTCTTCCTCTTCCGCCGTAAAGCAGGTGTTTTCCAGCGCCTTCACATTTTCCCAAAGCTGTTCCTTCTTACTCACCCCCACAAGTACGGAAGTAGTAGCTTCGTCTCGAAGCACCCAGGAAAGGGCCATTTCCGAAAGACTCTGCCCTCTTTTCTTAGCAATCTGAGCAAGCCTTAAAAGCATCTGCCGTTTTTCCTCGGTAAAGTCCTCTCTATGCAAATATCTTCCATCCTTCATCATCCGGGAATCCTCGGGAATTCCCTCCACATAGCGGTTGGAAAGGAGCCCCTGAGCTAAAGGACTGAAACAAATAAGCCCCATGCCGTCTTCTTTAGCGGCAGCCTTTAAGCCATTTTCCTCCACCTTCCTATCCAAGATGGAATAACGGTTTTGGTTAATTACCAAGGGAAGCCGTATTTCCTTCGCAATCTCCACAGCCTTCTTCATGGTTTTTCCGTCATAGTTGGAGATTCCCGCATAAATCGCCTTACCGGACTGCACAATCTGCAGCAGAGCCAACATAGTCTCCATCAAAGGGGTATCCGGATCCATACGATGGTGATAAAAAATATCCACGTAATCCAACTGCATCCGTTTCAAGGAAGCGTCACAGCTTGTGAGCAAATACTTTCGGGAACCGCCGTTTCCATAGGGACCCTCCCACATATCATAGCCCGCCTTAGTGCTAATCAGAAGCTCTTCCCGATAAGGGAGAAAATCTCTTTGGTACAGAATACCGAAATTTCGCTCCGCCTCTCCATAGGGGGGGACCGTAATTGTTGGCCAAATCAAAATGGGTAATGCCTAAGTCGAAGGCCTCCCTAAGAATATCCTGCATCTGCTCCTGAGAATTCCGTTCTCCGAAGTTATGCCAAAGCCCCAGAGAAATCGCCGGAAGATACAAACCGGATTCCCCCGCCTTTCGATATTCCATGCTATCATAACGATTTTTATTGGCTACATAAGCTTTTCTAATATCCATCTCATACCTCCCGAGGCAATTTATTTTCCGGACTTCTCAAAAAAAGAAATATATTGGGGAAGCCCATCCACGAAATCACAGCTGTATTCTCCTAAAATCAAGGGGCGAAGATAGGCTAAGGCCTCCTCTTCCAGACTGTGTCCGTCCTTTCCAATCCAAGATAAAGGAATTTTTTTCTCCCGATTGGCCACTGCAGAAAGAGGAACTGCGGAATATTCTACAGCATATCCGATTCCCGCTTTAGGGGATTTCCCGGTATTGGAATTCTCCGAATCCTTCTGTCCGGGAGACTTCTCAGAAGAGTTCTGTTCGGAGGATATTCTCCGAAGAGACGACATTTTCCCGTTTTCTCCCAATACTGCCAGTTCCACTGCCTGTGCTCCCAGTAAAAAGGACTCTTCCACATCGGTTTTGGAAAGCAAATGTCCGGCACAGCGCTGCAAGAGATTAAACTCGATGCTTCTGGTTTTCACCGACATTTTCTCTAAAATCATCTGCTCCAGCACCCCTCCGGCTCCACCGGCAATGCTGTGTCCGAAGGCATCCTTGCTCCCTTCCTCCCTGCCGTAGGTATAAAGGAATTTTCCGTTACTGTCCTTAATGCCCTCCGAAACCGCTACCATCACCTGGTCGGACTGCTGAAGAGCTTTCTCCACGTCCTTTTGGAACTGCTCCTTGGAAAAGCTCTGCTCCTCCAGATAAATAAGATAAGGAATGCCTCCCTTTTCTGCGGAAAGAGCTGCGGCGGCAGTAAGCCAACCTGCATTTCTTCCCATCATTTCCACAATCATTACATATTTGGTGTCATAAACCAGACACTCCCCTCTCCAGCTCCAAAAGAGAGGCTGCAATATACTTTGCGGAGGAACCGAAGCCGGGACAATGGTCGATTCCTTCCAAGTCGTTATCTATGGTTTTGGGTACCCCCACCACCACGATGTCCTCCCCCTGTTCCTTGCAGTAGGCGGACAGCTTCCAGGCGGTATCCATGGAATCATTTCCCCCGATATAGAGAAAATAGCCTATATTCCACGCCTTAAAAACGGATAAGAGCTCCTGAAACTCTCTTGGATCTTCCTGTGGATTTTTCAGTTTTAAGCGGCAGGAGCCCAGTGCCGCCGCAGGGGTCTGAGCCAGTCTGGAAAAATACGCCGCCTCCTGCCTTGTGCTTCCTTTTTCCAAAAGAAAGTCTCCAAAGGGAGAAAGGAGGATACTTTCTTCCTCTTTTTTCGGAAAATGCTCTTCCATCTGCTTCTTTGCGCAGGCCTTCAGCTCCACAAATTCCTCTGAAAACACGCCGGCAATGCCATGCTGTGCCCCATAGATTTTATCGATCTTTCCTCCTGCATAGCCTTCCAGATTACCCCGGAAAGACTGGCATTGATTACCGCAGTAGGTCCGCCGGACTGAGCCACCAAAAGATTCTTTTTCATAGTACTCCTATTCTACTTTAAGCCTCATCTCACTATACCGCTTTTGGCTATACCACTCTTTACTACACTGCTCTTTACTGCACTACTCTTTATGCTACTTCTCTTTATGCTGCTTCTCTTTATGCTGCTTCTCTTTACTACACTGCTATATGTTAAGCTTTATCGGCCTTTGCCCTACTTTCCCTTTTCTTCCAAAAAGTGAGACAGGAAGGACATGGGAAAGGGGGGAGAAGACAGGGGCTTCACCGCAAGCTGCATTAAAAGCAGAGGGTTATCATCCGCCAAAGCCCGGTTTAAAGAGAGCTTTCCGCAGGACTTACAAAGGTGTAGAATGCTCCAATCCCCGTCTCCCTTGGAGATTACGCCGATGGGCTCCATTTGTCCATGACAAGTAGCTTTCCGGTCTCCCGGCTCCTCATCCACATGGAGACTGTACAGGCAGTGGGGACAATGATTTCTATGCTGAGAACCTGCTCCCTCAGGATGAATTTCCTTTCCACAGTGGGCACAATGAAAGCTTTCAAAGCAAGGCCTAAAGCGATAATCGATGGAGCTTGACTTCCCATCCTTCCCTAAGACGATTTCCTTCCGTGCTCCGCCATCCCTCTGCTCTTCCGTATCCTTACGGCCTCCGAGCTTCTTCCGTGCCTCGACACCCCTCTGCTCTACGGCCTCCTTCCTCTGTTCTTCCCCCGCGGATTTCTTCGGGAAGCTACAGGCTTCTTTTTCTTCTTTAAAGGCATATCTCCGTTCTGCATGACTCCTACTTTCTTTTTCTCTTCTTTTCTATTTTTCTCTTCTTAGCTATTTTCTTTTCTTTTCGTTTTTCCCCTTCATAGCTTTTGTATTTCAGGGAATGTCTCTGTGTTGGTTTTTCTTATAGCATTAGCTTTTAGGCTCCATAGCGTTTTCAAAAAGATTCCAGGGCTCTCCCTCAGGATTTTTTATCTCATACCGTCTTTCCTCTCCCGTTTTCACATCCAAAAAAGAGAGTTGATAGCAGTGTAAGCCCACTGTCCCTTTCTGCCGGGAACCGTATTTTCCGTCTCCGTAAAGAGGAAAACCCCGACTTGCAAACTGAGCACGGATTTGATGAAAGCGTCCAGTTTCCAGCTCCACATCCAGAAGCATCCATTCCCCATTTTCCTCCAAAATCTTATAGCGGAGGATGGCTTCCTTTACGCCCTTTCGAAGACTTTTCACCGGAAAACACTTCTGTTTTTTCTGGTCCTTATAGAGATAGTCCTGAAAGCATCCCTCCTCCGGTAAAGCTTTTCCCTCTTCTCCCTTGGGCACCACGATATGATAGCGTTTTCGGATTTTTTTCTCTGTCAGCTGCTTGGACAGAGCCGCCGCAGCCTCCTTATTTTTCCGTACAATAAAAGACCGGAAGCCACCTTATCCAGGCGGTGAACGGGAAGGCAGTCTTTTGGAGCATCCTTTTCGCTATCCAGCCCTGCTTCCTTATAAAACACCAGGTAGTCTTTTGTTTCTTCGATAATCAAGCTTCCTCCTCGGGAAATTCCCTATCCGGTCTGTACCGTCCCCTATTTTAACATAAATTTTCTATCCGAAAAGGGCGGCCTTGGGATTCTTTTCTTTTTCCGGCATTTCTTGTCATTTTCCTAAAAGAATGCTAGGATAAATGCCAGTTTGTCGGGCTTTTAAGGAGGAAAAATGTTTCTAGCAAATAATTGGGTGGATTATGCCGTTTTGGACAGCTCTTCCGGAGAAAAATTAGAGCGTTGGGGAAAGTATATTTTGCGTAGACCGGACCCCCAGGTCATTTGGCAAAATCCGAAGAAAAATCCTCTATGGAAAAAATGTAACGGTCACTACCACCGTTCCAAGGCCGGGGGAGGAGACTGGGAATTTTTCGACCTGCCAAAGCAGTGGAAGATTTCCTATGGGCTGAACGGAAATCCGGAGCAGAGCCTTACCTTCCATTTAAAGCCCTTTGCCTTTAAGCACACCGGACTTTTTCCGGAGCAGGCAGCCAACTGGGATTGGTTTTCCGAAAAGATTGCAGAAGAAAAAAAGAGAAGGCTGGAAAAAGGAGATAAGACGCCCATCAAGGTTTTAAATCTTTTTGCCTATACCGGAGGAGCTACCTTGGCCGCAGCAAAGGCCGGTGCGGAGCTGACCCATGTGGATGCCTCCAAAGGCATGGTGCAATGGGCCAAGGAAAATGCCGAGCTTTCCGGTCTTGCTTCCGCCCCCATCCGCTATCTGGTGGATGACTGTGTGAAATTTGTGGAGCGGGAAATTCGAAGAGGCAATCAGTACGACGGCATCATCATGGATCCCCCTTCCTACGGCAGAGGTCCCAAGGGAGAAATCTGGAAAATCGAAGACAACATCTATCCCTTTTTACAGCTGAGCGAAAAGATTTTGAAAAAGGACGCCCTCTTTTTCCTCTTAAATTCCTACACCACCGGATTACAGCCGGGGGTTATGGCCTATATGCTGAAGGATTTGATTCAAAAAAGCCGTGGAGGCATCGTGGATTCCCAGGAAGTGGGCTTGCCCATTGCAGAAAGCAATCAGGTACTGCCCTGCGGTTGTTCCGCCAGATGGTTTCAAGGGGAAGAACGTTCTTAAACCGTAAGCTTTTTGTCCTTTTCGTTAGGAAAAATTCGTTGTTTTTCCTATGAGAAAAAGATAGTATTATAAAGAGAAGCTGAAATAATATATTTTTACCATCCTTTAAGGATTGCCTATAGAGATTTGGAGGACAAAATGAAGAAGAGAACCCTACCCTTCCTGCTTCTCGCAGGAATCGGCCTTTTTTCCGGCACTGCTTTCGCAGCCGGCTGGAATGTAAACAGCAGAGGACAGCAAGTTTATCAAAATGATAACGGTTCTGTGGTGCAAAACTCCTGGATTAAAATCAATCAGAACGGCCAGACTATTTGGTATTATGCCACAGGAGACGGAAGCCTTAAGCAGGACGGCTGGCTGAAATTACAGGATTCCTTCTACTATTTTGACGGAAACGGCATTATGCAGACCGGTTGGGTAAATGATGATAATTATTACTGCGACCCCAGTACCGGAAAGATGATTACCGGCTGGAAACAGCTTCCCCTTCCCTCCGGCGTTACCGCCGACGAAAATCGAAAGGGAAATAACGGAAACTACTGGTTCTATTTTAATCAAAGTACCGGAGAAAAGCTTCGCTCCAAGGACGGTCATGTTGCGGTAAAGACCTTGGACAATGCCTCCTACGGATTTGATGAAAACGGTATCATGGTTACCGGTTGGGCAGAGGTAAATGATGCCAATCCGGAAATTGCCGGCTATGTATTTTTCGCAGAGAAAAACGATAATAAATTCAAGATGGGACAGCGTTTAAGCGGCACCTGGTACTCCACCGTAGGCCCTGAGGGAAACAGCAGTAAGCTTTCCACAGGAGATGTGGAATGGTTCTATTTTAAAAATAACGGCCATCCCGCAGCCGGAAACGAAGGGGTGTACGAAGTCCAGAGAATCAACGATAAGCGCTATCTTTTCAATGAAAAGGGCAATCCGGTTTACGGCATACAGAAGGGACGCACTGCTTCCAATGCTCCTGAAGGCTACTACTATTGCGGGGCCAACAAGGCGGACTGTTCCGTAAAAACCGGAAGAATGAATCTGGTGGACGGAGACGGAGACAACATCACCTGTTTCTTTGATCAAAACGGTCGAGGAATCACCGGCATCAAACAGGATTACCTGTACTTTAACGGACGTCTTCAAAAGGCGGATCAGGGCTCCCGTTATCAGAAGGTTACCCTTCCCGGACAAAACAGAAGCTACGTGGTGAACGAATCCGGCAAAGTCATGAAGAATAAGACCAAATACCGTGACGGAAACGGCAATAAGTGGTCTGTCAATGCCAGCGGTGTGATTACCTTGGATGAGGGACTGGACAGCGTAGAGCTTCAATCCCCGAAGGTTACCGATCTGGATTAAAAGAAAAAGGAACTGTAAAATAAAAAGAGATTTCTAAGCAATATAGGTCTGAAGTTGGGGCACGCTCCCGCTAGCTTCGCCCTGCGCAGTGAAGGACTGCACTCATTATTAGAAGGCGCTCTGATGCAGTGTGGGTCTATAATCGGGGCACGCTCCCGCTAACCTCGCCTTCGTAACAGTACTAACTTCAAGCTTCGCTTTGCTTGCTTTCAGTAAGTACTGACGGGCTCAGATTGCCCCTATTATAGACCCACACTGCATCAATCGCTTCAATTATTGATTTTTTTCAGTCCTTCACTTCGCCGGTCTTTCGCAAGTATCAAGCTCAGACCACCCCTTATTCAGACCTATATTGCCGAAAATCTCTTTTATTTTGATTTTACAGTTCCTTTTGTTTTTATAATCTAACGCGCATAAGCTCCTTCGGAAAGAAGCTGTCCCTTCATCCGATACAGGCCTTTATGTACCGCAGGGACCAAAAGTACCCCAAGGGTAAGAACCATTTCCACGGAAATATAGCTGATATTGTAGCTGAAGGAATACCAAATGGGATTCATACCTTCCGGGGCATAGGAAGCGAAAAACAGTACGCCGGATAAGAAGGCGAAGAAAAAGCGTCCTAGACAAGCCACAATATAGCCGATAAAGAGACCGTGCTTCTTTTGGGAAAATAAGCCGGATAAACCTAAGGCGGTAAAGGCTAAAACATAATCCGTAATAAACTGGGCAGGGCTATAAAAATAGGGCTTCAAAATGAAGCTCAGAGCTCCATAGGCCAAACCGGACAGGAATCCGTAGGTTCCGCCGAAGAAAAATCCCGGTAAAGTGGCAAAAAGCATGGAGCAGGCGGTAACCGATCCTCCCATCGGCAGGGAAAATAGATTAATCATTCCCAGTACCAAAGACATGGCTACACAAACTCCGGACAAAGCAATCTTTTTGGTGTTATTATGCATAAAAAAAATCCTCCTATGCTGTCCAAAGGACAATGGAGGGCTCACTATAGCTTCCCTACGCTGGCATTATCCAGGTCAGGTTAAAGGGTTGGTTTTCACCTCTCAGCATACAGCGCCCCTAGCAACAGTATCAGTTTAATCCGAATAGGATACTTCGTCAAGTTAAAGGATTTTTGCTATTTCATAAAAATTTCTAAAAACTTCTTTTTCCTATAGATTCAAAGCATCCCTTTCCTATAGAGCCAAAACAGCTCTATTCTTTAAATATTTCGGCTCTCAAAATACTACGAAGCTCTTCCTCCATTTAAAATTCTCCATAAAGGATTCGCATACTTTTGAAGAAGATAAGCTGTAGCTTGGGATAAAAGCAGACAGTAAATTGGGCTCAAACTATAAAAGCAAAAGAGCAAAGCCTCTCCCGCTTCCGGAAAAAAATGCTTTTGCAGCATAAACCAAAGTCGCAAAAAAAGATAATGCACTGCATAAAGATAAAAATTATGGTCCGCATACTTTTTTCCAAAGGCAAAAAAGCCCCTTTGGCAAAGAAGAAGCAAGAAAACTGCCGTACTGATACGGTAGAAAACCATAGCCAAAAGCAAAAGCCCGATGGTCTTTCCCAAGATTGTATAGCCATAGCAAAGAAGGGCTGAGAGCAGGAGGAGAAACGGAGAAAATGCAGATTTCTTCTTCGTATTTTCATAAGATAAACTCTTCCCCTCCTCGGAAATGCCAAAACCAAGCAATGCCAAATAAGCACCAAAGCTATAGTAAAAAAGCCGCATCCTCATTGAGATAAGGTATATCCAGACGAAAAATACACCAAGCCAAGAAAGAAGAGGGGAAAAAAACGCCAAAAAAAGCAGGTTCCCCAGCTTCGGAGAAAAGCATTTTCGGAACAGAGAAAGACCTAAGGCAAAGAATGGACAGGCGTAGGTCAGAAGAATCAGCTGAAAAAAATACCAAAATACCGGCTGATAGCGATAAAGAAATATCCCCTCAAAAATCCCGTGAATACTAAAGTCTGCCTTTTGAAACAAAAGATAAAGGATAGTCATTCCGGTATTCCAGAAAAGATAGGGAAGGACATAGGAAAAAAAGCGTTTTCCAAGCTTCTCTCTCCATTGGGAAAGGCTCTGCAAATTCCGGAAAAACAGGTAGCCACTGACAAAGAAAAATCCGGGAACCGCTACCTGGCCTAAGAATTCCGAAAAGAAAAACTCCCATTTTTCCAAAAAAGAGCTCTCAAAAAAGGGTAGCCTTGCTACGCTCTGCAACTCTTCCACGGAAAAATGGGTGCTATGAACAAAAACCACCAAAAGGGATAATAAAAAACTATATTGGGGAAATATAGAAAGAAGGCTTGTTTCCAAGCCTCTCTTTTCTTTACATATCATCTTCCAACTCTAAGCTAAACTGCTCTGTCTGGGAAGCTCTGGCTTCCTTATATTCAGAAACTCTCTTATTGATTCTGCCCACCGGATCCAAGATAGAGGAAATGGAAATGTCATGGTTCATATTATCAATGAGCAGGGCAATGTACTTCGCCATGCTTACATTGATATACCATTCTCTCTTTAACAGCTCTTCCGGCTGATAAATCAGGTCTGTGGTCAAAACTCCCGCCAGAATTCCGGCTGCATAGGCTTCATCGAACTTGTTAAGACCGTTGGTAAATAAGCCGAAGGTACAGCAAGCATAAACTCGCTTTGCCTTTCTGTCCTTTAATGCCTTGGCTGTATCGATTAAAGACTCTCCGGAGGAAATCATATCATCGATGATGATAACGTCCTTTCCTTCCACATCCGTTCCCAAGAATTCATGAGCCACGATAGGGTTCCGTCCGTTCACCACCTGGGTATAGTCTCTTCTCTTATAGAACATACCCATATCTAAGCCTAAGACATTGGCATAATAAATGGCACGATTCATTCCGCCCTCATCCGGGGAAATAATCATCATATGATCCTTATCAATGTCTAAATCATTTACATTCATCAGAAGTGCCTTAACGAACTGGTAGGTGCAGGAAACATTGTCAAAGGAGTCTCTGGGAATGGCATTCATGACTCTGGGATCGTGAGCATCGAAGGTTAAGAAATTCTCCACGCCCATTTCATGAAGCTCCTGCAGCATCATAGCACAGTCTAAGGACTCTCTTCCGGATCTCTTATGCTGTCTGGACTCATACATGAAGGGCATAATGACGTTGATTCGCTTAGCCTTTCCTGTTGTTGCCGCGATCAGTCTCTTTAAATCCGCATAGTGGTCATCCGGAGACATGTGATTCACATGGCCGAAAATGGAATAGGTCATGGAGTAGTTCATCACATCCACCATCAAGTAAATGTCCACGCCTCGTACGGACTCCAGGATTTCTCCCTTTGCCTCTCCTGTTCCGAATCGGGAAATTCTTGTGGGAACAATGTAATCCGATTTCTGATACCCTGAAAAAGCAAGAGTTTCCTTATGCTCACTTTCTCTCTTGGTTCTCCAGGTAACCAAGTAATCGTTTACCTTCTTTCCCAAGGGCTCAATGGACTTCAGCGGCATCAAAGCCAAAGGTCCTACCGGAATACGCTCAATGAACTGTGAAGTTCTGGAATCAGCCATGACTATTCTCCTTCCAAACATATAGACACTTACGGATTAAAAATACAGGAAAGCAAAGAAAAAGTCTATGCTCTTTTTTGCTTTTAGGAAAAAACTTTTGTCGAAGAGATTTTTGGGGTGTTCTTCGTAAAAGGGTTAACGCTTTTGCTCTTATGGCTTCGGAACAGGGGCACGCTCCCGCTAACCTCGCCTCGCCTCTCCACAAAATATCTCTTCGATAGAAAGTTAAGGGTGTGACGGAAAGAAATCAAACTTGCTTTGCAAGTTTGACTCCCTATTCTCTGCCGAAGCCGCTCTTGAAATATAAATATTTCAGAGGCGCCTCCGGTAGAGAATAGCGGAATGCTTCGCATTTTTCTTTCCTTAACTTACTCTTATTTTAATAAGCGTCTCCGGTAGAGAACAGGGAAAATGCTTCGCATTTTTCTTTCCTTAACTTACTCTTATTTTAATAAGCACCTCGACAGAGAATAGGAAGATGCTTTGCATTTTTCTTTCCTTAGAGTCTCTGATCTTTCCCATATAAGGGGATGATCTCGTAGTCGGACATGAAGCGGGACACCACTCTGTCGGAGTAAGTCTCTCGTAATTCTTTAAAATTCAAATTTGTAGATATCAGCATGGTTTTTCGGTCCAATATCCGTTGATTCAGCAGGGCGAAAAAGCGGGAGGTGGTGAAGCTGTTGGAAAACTCCGTTCCCAAGTCATCTATCAGAATCACATCCACCTCTTCGATATAGTCTTCCGTATCTTCTTCTCGCATCCTTTTGGAAAAATACTCAAAGAGTCCTGTGGCGGTAAAGTACAATACACTTACGCCTCTATCCAACAGGGCCTTGGCTATGGAATGAAGAAAATAGGTTTTTCCGGTTCCGGTACTTCCGGTAAATAAAATGCTGCGGTTATTTTTCGGGTATTCTTCACAGTAGTTTGTCAGATAGTCCCGAATCTCCTTCATATATTCCCGCAGGGTTTTGTTTCCGCACTGGCCCAGCTTCTCTATATTGTCAAAGCGCTCCAGCTGGAACTTGGAGAAGTTTTCCCGCTCCAGCACCGCCCCCATACGGGATTGTCGGTACAGAAGCTCTCCCTGCAGCTTTAAAAAGCATTGGCATTTCTTCCCGTCCACATAGCCGGTATCCTGGCAAAGGGGACAAAAATGCTCTTCTTCCTCTAAATCCTGTATCTTATAACCCGCGCCTTCCAAAAGAGCCTTCTTTTCTTTATGCAGCTTTCCGATTTCTTCCTTTAACCGAAGGAGTCCTTCCCGATTGCCCTGCTGCATTTCTCCGGCAACGGATAAAGAGAAGGCTCTAACCTTCTCCTCCAGCTCTTCCAGTTCCGGAAGCTTCCGGAATATCTCTTCCCTTTTCTCTAAATATCTTCTATGGGCTTCCAGCTGTCTTTCTGAAAGAATCCGTTGTATCTCCTGAACCTGTCCGTTACTCAGTGCCATGCTTTGCCTCTTCTCTACTTAGCGGTATGAAACTGTCCAAGTCGTTCTAAGGCCTTCTGCTTAGCCAAAGAATCATAGTCTACCTCTTCCTGACTGAAATTCAGGAAACGATTGCCCTTCTTCTCTCCGGAGGAGCTTCCGCCCTTTCCTTTCGAAGAAAATGTATTTCCGCCGGTCTTTCCGTCTCCGTTTCCTGCCTTCATGCCCTTCGCCATATCAAAATTCTTCACATGCTCTCTGGCTGCCCGAACATCTCGAATGCCCAACTCGTGCCAGTCCACCGCCACCTTCTGCATATAGCGGCAGTTGGTCTTTTGCAGGCTGCAACAGTAGTCTAAGAAAAATTCAATCAGCTCCGCATCCATTTCCAGAGACTGATACATATATTCAAAAAGCTGCACATGGGAAGGAGTTACCACAGGCATCAAATGCTTGGCTACAAACAAAATGCCGCCAAATTCTTCCTCATCGATTTCCCGCTTTTTTCCGTCCATTTCCTGTTTTTGCTCATCAAAAAAAGAAGTCCTTTCCATACGGCTCAGCCTCTCTTTCTGAGACAGCTTTTCCTCGGAAAGAAGAGCCGCCTCTTCCGACTGCAATTCCCGCTCCAAAGCTCTGGCCGTTCCCTCTTTTAATACCCCCTTTTTCTCCCAAAAAAGGATGGCTCTTTTCACGTCCTGGTCAGTTAAACAAAGGGCCTCACCGATTTCCTTGCCCTTTAGCTTTTCTTTTTGATGGCGAAGCAAATACAGATACACCTTCACATAATCTCCATTGGCTTCGGCTACATATTCGTCTATAAATTCATTCGGAACACAAGTAATCTCCGCCTGGATTCCCTCTTGAAACTGTATCTCCATCTCTTCCCTTTCTCCCCTAAATCGTCGGTGAGCAAATCATAACATAGGAGCTTTTTCAGTTCAAGAAGACTACTCCACAAGTTTATCCACAGGACTTATCCACAGCAATGTGGATAATGTGGGTTTCTTTTTTTATTTTCTTTAAAAGCTTGATTTTACCGGGTTTATCTATCCTTTTTTGAAGGATTTTCCCTCCGGTTATCCACAATTCTTAGGTGGATTTCCGGAAAATCAGGAAAGAAGAAAATAATTTTCTTTCCCCAAACTCCCCCGGCTTGAAAAAGATAAAAAAGAAGGTTTCCACCATTTGGGAAAAGAAAAAATTCCTTTTCTTCCACGATGAAAACCTTCTTCAAAAATTCTATTCTTCTCTCTCCGCGCCTTCCAGAGAAAGCAAATCCTCTCCCACGTCCACGATATTTCCCGCACCCATGGTAATCAAGAGGTCTCCCTCCTTCACATGCTCCAAAATAAACTTCTCAATGGAAGGAAAGTCCGGAATATAGTACACGTTTGTGTTTTGAGAAAGCATTAGCTTCCGCAAATCATCCGAACTGATGCCTACGGTATTTTTCTCCCTGGCGGCGTAAATATCTGCCAGAATAATCTCATCCGCCTGGGCCAAAGCTCCCGCAAAGTCCTCCATTAAGGCCTTCGTTCTGGAATAGGTATGGGGCTGAAACAATCCACAGCTTTCTATGAGGATACTTCTGTGCCGCCGCAATGGTTGCCGCAATCTCCTGGGGATGGTGGGCATAGTCATCAATAATGGTAAAGCCGTTAATCTTTCCCTTTCGCTGGAAACGACGATCCGTTCCGGAAAAACGATGCAGAGCCTCCTTGATATCCTCAAAGGAAATCCCCAAATATCTTGCCACCGCAATGGCAGACAGGGAATTGTAGATATTGTGCTCTCCGGTAACGGAAAGTGTCACCTTGCCTCTATCCTCTCCGTGCTCAAAGAGGGTAAAGCTGGGTCTTGCATAATGGTCATAAGAAATAAAATTCGCCGTATAATCCGCGTCCCCATGACCGAAGGTAATTATCTTCCGTCCGCCCAAATCCTCTAAAAAATACTCATAATGAGGAATATCCTTGTTGATGACCACCAGTCCATCCTCCGGCAATCTTTCGATAAAGGTCTTGAAGGAATCCCGAATCTCATTAATATCCTTGAAAAAGTCCAGATGGTCCGCTTCCACATTTAAAATCACCGCAATGCTGGGGAAGAAGGAGTGGAAGGAGTTGGTATACTCGCAGGCCTCTGCCAGGAAAATGTCGGATTGTCCCACCCGAAGATTTCCCCCGATATCCTTCATCATCCCCCCCACCGTAATAGTAGGATCCTTTGCCGCCTCCATCAGAATTTCTCCAATCATGGAAGTAGTGGTGGTTTTTCCATGGGTACCTGCCACATTGATGGCTGTAGCATAATTTTGCATGATGCGTCCCAGAAGATCTGCACGACTCATCATGGGGATGCCTCTGCGCTTTACCTCCTGAAACTCCTCGTTATCCTCGGAGATGGCGGCGGTATACACACAAAGTTCTACCCCATCCTGAATATTTTGACGGCTTTGGGGAACAAAGACCTTGATTCCCAGGCTTTCCAGGTGCTCTGTCAGAGGAGAGGTTTTGGCATCCGATCCGGTTACGGTAAAATGACGATCCAGCAGAATTTCCGCCAGGCCGCTCATGGAGATACCCCCCTATTCCGATAAAGTGCACCCAAAGTGGTTTGTCAAAATGAATATCGTACATATTTCCTCCTAAAGCATTTCCTTACTACTGCTTAGTTGTTGAGCTCTCTACTTCCGTCCTATACCGTTACTTCTCTATCCTGCCAAGGAGAAGCTTTTCCTCCGGCAAAATACCGGCTTTTCTGTTAAACTCCTGCGCCGAAAAGTACTTCCTTCCGACCTTCCAAAGCCAAAAGCAATGCATTTCCCAAAACACCTACCGCAATAACCTCTCCCAGTCCCACGGTAGCAAAGAGGAAGGGATAGCTGTCCGGTACCCCGTAAGCATACTGTAAAACGAAGGGCACAATGATGGCATTGGCCAGGATGGGCGGAACGCATACCAGGAACTTATTCTTGTTCCGAAGCTGATAGCTTAAGATTGCAGCAATCAGGGTAGCCAAGGTTCCGAAGATAACATCCGGCATGGCCGCTCCGGAAAAGAAGTTTCCTAAAAGACAGCCCACTGCCAAACCCGGAACAGCCGCAAAGCTGAAATGGCAAAATACAAAGGGCTTCCGCAATACGGAACTGAATCGCCCCGAAGCTGATGGGCTTAAAAATCAGCACTAAAGCCACATACACAGCGGCAATCAGCGCCGCCTGGGTTATCATCTTGGTTTTTTGATCTTGAAAATGCATAAATTCTCCTTTAGTTTTTTTTAGCGTGTGGAAGGTCTCGAACACACGGGTGAATAGTTACAATCCGTGAGATTTTAGCATAAAATCGACGTTCTTCATAGTTTTTATTTTCGTGATAGGAAAAAAGTACAAAAATAGGAGCTGTAAAAAATCAAAATAGTTTTCTATTTCTTATTTTGTTTTTTTACAGCCCCTATTTAAATAGACTCTCTTAAAGAAAAGCTCTCTCCAATAGAATTCGGCTCAAATGAATTCTGCTGAAATGGAGTTCACTTTCCAAAGAATCTCACTTTATACAGAAGTCTTTTTCAAAAAATTTCACCTATATAGAATCCGAAGAATAGTTCGGTGCTTCTTTCGTGATATGAATATCGTGGGGATGAGATTCCTTTAAGGATGCGGGAGAAATCTTCACAAACTCGGAAGTTTCCTGCAAGGTGGGAATGTCCTTTGCTCCGCAGTAGCCCATGCCGGCACGAAGGCCGCCGATAAACTGGAAGATGGTATCTTCCACCTTGCCTTTGTAAGCCACTCTTCCTTCCACACCCTCAGGCACCAGCTTCTTGGCTCCTGCCTGGAAGTAACGGTCGGAGGAACCGTTCTTCTCCTTCATGGCACCGATAGAGCCCATGCCGCGATAAACCTTATATTTTCTTCCCTGATAGAGCTCAAACTCACCGGGAGCTTCATCACAACCTGCAAATACGGAGCCCATCATTACGGTGGAGCCGCCGGCAGCCAGTGCCTTAGCCACGTCTCCGGAATACTGAATTCCGCCGTCTGCAATAATCGGAATGCCGTATTCCCTGGCTACGGAATAGGCATCCATAATGGCGGAAATCTGGGGTACACCGATTCCGGCAACCACTCTTGTGGTACAGATGGAGCCGGGGCCGATACCAATCTTCACACAATCCGCTCCCGCCTCAATCAGTGCTTTCGTAGCCTCTTTGGTGGCAACATTTCCGGCGATAAGGGGAAGGTCGGGATACTTGTCCTTCAGCAAACGAATACAGGAAATAACATTTTGAGAATGTCCATGGGCGGAATCCAAAACAACCACGTCAACATGAGCCTTGATAAGCTCTGCCGCCCGATCCAATACATCCGTGGTAATGCCCAGAGCCGCACCGCATAGTAGTCTGCCCTGCTTATCCTTTGCCGCATTGGGATATTTGATTTGTTTCTCAATATCTTTGATGGTAATTAAGCCCTTTAAATTCCCCTCATCATCCACAATGGGGAGCTTTTCCACCTTTGCCCGGGCCAAAATGGACTTGGCCTCCTCCAAAGTTGTCCCTTCCTTTGCGGTAACCAGATTTTCCGAGGTCATACAGGCGGAAATTGGACGATCAAAGTCCTCTTCAAAAACAAGATCACGGTTGGTAATGATGCCGATAAGCTTCTTTCCTTCCGTAATCGGCACACCGGAGATCTTAAACTTCGCCATTAAATCATTGGCATCCTTCAGGCTGTGATCCTTGGTAAGGGAAAAGGGATCGGTGATAACACCATTTTCCGAACGCTTCACCATGTCTACCTCTTCCGCCTGGGCAGAAATCGACATATTCTTATGGATAATGCCGATTCCTCCGCATCTTGCCATGCCGATGGCCATCTGATGCTCTGTAACGGTATCCATTCCCGCAGAAATAAAAGGAATGTTCAAACGAATCGTCTTCGTTAAATACGTGCTTAAATCCACCTCATTCGGCACAAGGTCTGAATAATGAGGAACCAGTAAAACATCGTCAAAGGTAATTCCTTCCCCTATGATTTTCGCCATATTTCCCTCTTTTCTTACAATCGGACAAATGTATCGAAAGATATTTTTTCAGTACTATAACATGGGCGATTTTGAAAAACAATATTCTTACGTTCATACCATAGGATCCCATTCTAATGCACCACGTAGTAGTTCGTTTTTCGGTTATTTTCTCATTGTTTCAACCTCACTATTTTGTGGAACATATTGTGTATCATCCATTTCCATAGTCATGATTTTAACGTTTTATCTCTTGAATTTCCGTATAGATACATAAATGATCTGAATTTTTATAGTTTTGAATATCTACACTTTTTACACAGTATTTATCAATCGGTATTAAAATATGATCAATTCTAGACCTGAAACTGATGGGATGTTTCGATTCCATGTTCCAGAATTGAATTTAGAAGCATATTCCAAAGCATCTAAATGCGTTTTTATGTCATTAAGGTTTCCATGTTTCATTGTCGCATTAAAATCGCCTATTATAATGGAATCTTTATTGTGATTTGCAATTTCTTCGATTAAGTTCAAATCCCTCTGCCACATGCCCATTAATCCTATAAGTGGCGGTGCAGTATGTAGACCTATAATCGGTGGACTATTTTCCGAGGATGGTAATAAATATACCGTCCCAAACCGTGTCATAGGAGTATCTTTTAAAACATAATATGTACCCACAGTTCTTTTTATCACAATTGTAACTGGTGCTATACTTCCTTCTGTTGGTTCTGATATATATGCCTTATATTTCTCAAAATCAATATTAGCTTTTTTAAATAAATCAGCTAACTTTCTATTAGACATATCTCCCTTTTCGTATCCCTCAAGCTCTGGAAATACCGCTATATCCGCATCAAATCTTCCAAAAATATCTCGAATATTTTCCTCGTTTATGTTGTTGGCTACATTCCATTCAACCAATTTTATAACTCTATTATGAATATGCTTTTTCTTCGATTTTTTTCTATTGTCCACTCCAAAATAAATAAAAGAAAAAGAAAAAAATTACAACAATTACCAAAAAAATAAATTCATAAGGCTATTTCTTATTTTAAAATTATTTCTAAATGAAGAACTAATTATCATCAATATCGAGATAGTAAGCGCTATGAATCCTATTAATGTCGAAAAAAAGAATATAATTGAGCAAATCCAAGTTTCATGGATAATACTTTATTTAGTATACCATTGGGGAAAAAAACATAGCTACACCCCAATACTATATAAATCAAATAAATTATTCCTATAATAACTTCTTTTCTTTTTCATAAATAAATTTCATTCCTTTTTATATAAACAAGAGACAGCCATTTAAGTAAATCGCTGTCTCTACTACTCACGTATTACATACCAGTACCATCTGTTGGTACTAATGCACCATTAACAACTCGCCTACATGATCCATATCTTACTTTATATTTAACAAGACTGACAATACTGGATAATGATCTTCCCGAAACATTTATACTTCTTCCGATTCTATTGTTATATAAATCCATAGCTCTATCAGTTCCTCGTGAATTATATTCATGAGCTGTTGCCCATTGTTCTGCTGCCGACACTCCAATCGCTTGCTTCATTAACGCATTCCATAAACAATGTCTAAACGCATCTGAATTATCCAACCAACCATTTCTTCCGTAAACTTCTATAGTTTTTGATTCAGCTTGTTTTCCAACATCATATACCTTGATAGCTTGAACCGGATGTTTAGCAGCTAATTTTCTCTCGGGTGGGGTTAGATTACTTACACCAGGAAGATAATCTCCTACGCTCCTTGGAGAAACTTGATTATTTAATCCACCATTCTCCATAAATGAAATTAAATGTTTTTCTTGCTCTTTTTCTGTACTATTGGGTTTTTGCGCAATAAACCTATCTAATTCTCTTGAAAGTATAGCCAAATCTTTACTATCTCTTATTTCAAAAGATATTTTTTCTTTACTTGAATATTCTTTGGCATTCTCAGCTGCCTGAACATTCATTGGCATCACTGCTATTGACGCCATAATAATCATTGATGCTAAGCCTGTATAAAATACTTTTTCTTTAACATATTATTTCCTCCATTTAAATTATATATAAATATAAAATATGCTCATTGAAAAAAATAATTAATCTCCGTTTTTGTACCTCTGAGGATTCTTATATAGCATAAATCTCAATCTCCTTTATAGTTAATACAATAATCAAAGATATTACAGTTATAGGACTTTCTCTCTTGTATACATTCAAATCAGCAATATAACCATACGATATGTTTATTAGCCAAAAACAATTTAACTTTTATTTTTTTATTTAAAATAATTTTATCATATTATCTGTAACTGTCAAGCATTATTTTCTATATTTTTCTATTTCAGATTAATATATCTTATTTATATTCTCTAAATCTCTCAAAAATCGTTTATATGTTTTATCTATATTTTTTTATGTATTTATCGTGAAAAACAGATAATTTCATTAATTAAAAAAATCTCTTTAAATGAAAAAGGACGATGGTTTTTACCAACGTCTTTTTATTACTACTTTTTAATTTTTTTAGCATTTATCGTTTTTAATAATTAAAGCTTATAGCGTAGGACGTAGGAGCATAAGCAATTCTCCTTACAATTTCACACTAAAAATTTATGCGCCACTTTTTTTATATTTGCTAAAATTCATGTTTTTATCTTTGATTTTATTTCCTTGAAAAAAATTCTCCAATGGTGTTTGTATCTAAATCAAAGTTATGAGAAAGTAACTTATATTGTTTTAATATACCTGGTACATATGATTCCGCCCTTATTTTCAATAATAAATTTTCACATTCATTCAGTTCAATATACCATTCAGTAACTGAATGTTGAAACTCATTATTTAGCAATAATTGATTTGTCTTTTTCTTATTCCTTTAGGAATTCCATGCTTTTCCCCTCTATTAACAATATAATACATAAGGCAGTGAATTAGAGTTAACTTTTTAAGTTGAGGTTCATAATAAGCAAGGTCTCCTATTGCATCCCCTGAACATAATCCTTGTAAAATCATTTCTGTCTGACAGTTCATTAAGTAACCAAAGCAGATATTAAAAATCTCTTAGAATTAGATAGTAAATATATAAGTTCTGTTCATTTTCGTCTTTTTTTCGAAAATACTCACTATAATCATATCCTTTAGCAATTATTAAAGACCAATAATCTTCATCAAGTCTATGTCCCATCTTTTTTTGTTTAATAACGTAATCTCCTAACCTATTTGCCAAATTCATAACCGTATCAAATTGCTTACCAAATGGGGATATATATGAATGGACATAAAGAATAGTTTTAGTGAAATAGTCAAACCATTGAAATTTAATCTCCTGATCCTTCTTTTTTTTATAATCGTATGTTTCTACTTTTTTCCAAAAATACTCTTCAAAAGCTGCTTTGGTAACTTCATCATCTAGCAAACACAAAGTAGAATACCATACAGCAGATATTCTATCCATAAACTCTATTCGTTGATTTATTGTTTTTGCTCGAGAACGGTGTTTATCAATCCATAGTTTTATTTCTTGGTAAACATCATTAACAAACAACATCCCTCTTAATTTACAAGATTGAGATTCACTTTGTAGTAAAGATAATGCCATACTCTCAGTATAAGAATTAATATTATCAATTTTTTTATTATGGAGAAGAAATATAAAAATTTTTCCAAAAAAATCACAGAATACTGTTCAAATTCCTCTGTTGTTTGTGATGATACAATAGATTTCCAATGTTCTACAAATTCTCCAGCAATCTCTATACCTTTTTATTTCTTCTGTATCTTCTGTGTTTTCTTTAACTTCTTTCTCTTCTTTAGACTTTGTATCTTCTATAATTTTTAAATTTACTATTAATATACTCTTTAATATTGTCTTCAATATTTTTTTCCCTTTAAAAACTTCATATATCTCTACTATAGAAACAACTATAAGAATTAGAGAAGATATAAATATAGAAAATAAAAAAATTATATAATAAAAACACATAGCCTATAAGACTAAATCCCAGTAATATAAACTCTGCATAAACTATTTTTTTATGAGTTAAAGGATATGGTTTTATCTCCAAAAAAATAATAGCTAACCGAAACCCCCCATATACTGATCTGACAAAACACCTGAAAGAATACCAATAATGCTGAGCATTAATGTGACGATAGTAGCCTGTATTTGTATTAATGCTAAAGAAAATTCACTAATGTTCTCCACTTTAATGATTACTGGTATTTGTTTACAAATAACCATACTGTCAATTATCGCACCTAGCAAAAGAAATGATATAGTAAAAAACAAAATAAAAAGCCAGAAATCTTCTATATTATTTTTCTTGCAAATCATTCGACTCCTCCATAATAATTTTCTTCAGCATTCATGTTCTGCGACATCCTAGTACTCCTGACTGAGCAGAAAATCCGCCATGTGCACAAGCTTTACCCCATTCACATTTCCCCCTGCCAAGTCATCCAGTGTCACCACGTACTTCGGATAATGATCCTTAAGCTCCAAAAGATTAGCCAGATCTCTATCCGATTCCTCCGGAAGATTCCTGCAGACCTGTACATAGATTCGCTCATCCCGTCGAACCGCCACAAAATCAATCTCCTTCGTCTCATTTTTCCCGATATAGACCTCATAGCCTCTTCTTTTCAACTCAAAGTACACAAGGTTTTCCAGCATGGAAGCAACGGACTTTGGGTTAAAGCCCATCATACAATACTTTAAGGAAGAGTCTGCCAGATAAAATTTTTCCTGTGTTTTCAGGATAGACTTCCCCTGTAAATCATATCGGGGGCAACGATAAATCACGAAGGCTTTCTCCAGATAGCTTAAATAGTTGTATATGGATTCAATGGAGAGGGAACGCCCCTCACTTTTCAGAAACTTGGCGATGGCATTGGCGGAAAAGGTTTTTCCTACATTTTCCACCACAAATTTAACCACACGCTGAAATAAATCCAGGTTTACAATCTTGTATCGCCGGGTAATGTCACTGTTAATGACGGAATTATAGATTCCTTCCACAATCTGATAGGCAGAGCGTTCATCAAAATTGCTACGGGCCACGATGGGAAAGCCCCCCATACGAATATAATCCTGCAAGAGCTCCTTTTTAGAGCGGGAATCTCCTTCCTTAAAACGTAAATACTCGAAAAAAGATAGGGTGTAAACCGGAATGGAAATATATCGCCCCGTTAAATAGTCGGAAATCTCTCCGGACATCAGCTTGGAATTGGAGCCCGTCACATAAATGTCGGTGTTTGCGTCCTCTAAAAGACTGTTTATCGCCTTTTCCCAGCCAGTCACTTCCTGCACCTCATCCAGCAGAAGATAATAGCGGTCTTTGCCCCGCATTAACCGCTTTATCCCCTGATACATTTCCTTACTGCTCATGCCCTCTTCCAACTCTTCCGAGGTATAACGCAGGCTAATGATATGATCCTCAGAAATTCCGCTCCGAATCAGCTCATCTTTTAACATTTCCAAAATGGTGGATTTTCCGCATCGCCGAATTCCCGCCAAAATCTTCACCAAAGGAGTATCTCGATATTTGCCCAGCTCCTGTAAGTATTGAGGACGCTCAATTCTATTTTGTTTTTCCATACTATCCTTAACTCCTTTGTTTGCTTTATTTACCCATACTTTTTCTAAACTATCTCTATGCAATTCTCTCAACTTGGGTTGTTCTATCATTTTACTTTGTTCTATCATTTCGTATTATATCACAAGCATACAGAAAAACTTCCATATATTATATATTTTTACTTCTCTATACTAAAAAAACTATATTATTTATAAAAATTTTATCTCTGAATAGCAAAAAGAGACAGCCTAAACTGTCTCTTTTCCATACACTTAGCTTTCGCTATTAATCATAGGTTCCAGCATTTTCCACTTATCCATAGATAGATTTTTTATCTTCTATCATGGTTTATAGGATTCTTTAGATACTTTTTCTCACCTAAACATACATCCAAAGTACAAGCCATTACAATACAGACTCTAACTTCTGTGGGTGAATCCCGTGCTTCTCCGCATATCCGGTAAGAATCAATGCCAATGCACCGTCTCCGGTTACGTTACAAGCTGTTCCGAAGGAATCCTGTAATGCGAAGATGGTCAGCATCAAAGCGGTTCCGGTCTCATCAAACCCAAGCACACCGGTGATCAGTCCCAAGGAGGCCATAACGGTTCCACCGGGAACACCGGGAGCGCCGATTGCGAATACGCCCAGTAAGAGGCAGAAAAGAATCATCTTCTCTACGGAAGGGAATTCATTGTAGAGCATCTTGGATACCGCCATAACGAAGAAGGTCTCGGTCATAACGGAGCCGCAAAGGTGAATGTTGGCAAAAAGAGGGATTCCGAAGTCCACCATATCTTCCCGGATAGTAGGCTCGGACTTTTTTGCACACTCCAAAGCTACGGAAAGGGTTGCTGCGGAGGACATGGTTCCTACTGCTGTCATATATGCAGGACCATAGTGCTTTACAATGTTCATGGGATTCTTCTTGGAATACGCTCCTGCAATGGAGTAAAGAAGAGTCAGCCAAATGTAATGTCCGATCATTACGATAATGATGATGATTAAGAATATGGGTAACTGCTTGGTAATGGTTCCTTCGTAAGCCAAGGTGCAGAAGGTGGTACCGATTAAAAGAGGCAGTACCGGAATGACGAACTTGGTTACGATGGATAAAACGATGTTCTGGAACTCTTCCAATGCCTGGGTAATAATCTTGGAATTGTTCCAAGCTGCCGCAAGTCCCACCAATACGGAGAAGAAAAGAGCAGACATTACCGGCATAATCTGAGGAATGGACAGCTGGAAGACTACCTCAGGAAGCTCCTTTAAACCATCCACATCCGGGTTGATGTTTAAGTGGGGTAAGATGGTGTATCCGGAAAATGTGGCAAAAAATGCCGCTCCGATAGAGGATACATAGGCAATGAATAAAGCGACTATCAGCATACGAGAAGCATTGTTTCCCAGTCTTGTGATGGAGGGTGCGATAAAGCCAATGATAATCAGCGGTACACAGAAGCTGATAAACTGTGCCGCGATATACTTCACGGTTACCACAATGTTCAAAATGGCATGAGATACACCATTATCCATTCCGCTTAAAGCCAGTCCTAAGCAAATGCCCACAGCCAATGCCACCAAAAGCTTAAAGGGCAGACTATGAATAAATCCTTGTTTTTCCATACTTTTTCTCCTTCTTATTTTGTTGTAAATTTTCAAGCCCAATCTCAAGACATTTCTCAGTCTTTTTCTTCGGCTATTTCTTAAGCCATGCCTCGAGCATATTTCGGTCTATTTCTTAAGCCATGTCTCGAGACATATTTCGGTCTATTTCTTAAGCTTTGCCGGTTTACGCAGTTCCGTCCCCTTGGTCAGGACGCCAATAATTCCTACACACAGGAATTCACATCTACCTGAGCGGTCATTACCTTCAAATCTCTCTGTCGGTGGATTGCATACCCACCTTTCCGATATAGCCCATATTGCGGATGGTCTTCTCCACATCCTCTTCCACGATGCCTTCTCCCCCATGGAAGCCCTGATCCTTCATACTCATGTGGTGAGCCAAAATAGCGGCATGGACGGAAGATGCAATCTTCGCCGCACAGCTGGGCTTGGCACCGTCACAGACAATGCCTCCCACATTGCCCAAGGTGTTGCTGATGGTACGGCCGATCTTCTGATAATTTCCTCCGCAAAGGTAGGTAATACCGGCACCTGCACCGCAGGAGGCACTAACCGCTCCGCAGAAGGCGGAAAGAGCACCGATATAGTGCTTAATATAAACGGACACCAGATTGCTGACAATCAAGGCTCTGTACATCTTCTCTTCGGAAATGGAAAGGGCTTTCGCATATTCCACCACCGGCATACTTACGGTAATACCCTGATTGCCGGAGCCGGAGTTAATCACCACCGGAAGGGGACAGCCGCTCATTCTGGCATCAGATCCTGCTGCCGCTCTGGCGCATGCACAAGCCCGTACATCGGAGCCCCAGGTCTCCAAAATCGTCTTTCCCACACTGGCCCCCCAGGGATTGTCCAAGCCCTCTTGGGAAATCGCCAGGTTCATCTCCACCTGTCTCTGTAAAGACGGTCTTACCAAGGATAAATCCACTGCATTGGCATAGTCCAAAATACCCTGAAGAGACATCAGACTCCGGTCTCCTCCTGTGGAAATCACATCCTGCTTATCCTCTTCTCCTTCTTTGTAGAGAACTTCTCCGTCCTTTTCCATGTAAATGATGTTACTGTGCTGGTTGGCAATCTCCAGCTTTACCTTGTGATGCTCGGACTGAAGTTCCACCGCAATATAAAGCTTAGGGCCTTCCTCCTGAAAGCTGACCTTGCAAAAACCGGTATCCACCAGCTTTCTGCACTGTTCCCGATCCTCATCCGTAACGGTAGACAGAACCTCCAGCTTTAAATCGGAGTCACCGCCAAGTACGCCTAAGATGGCCGCTACCTGCATACCCTTCTGGCCGCCGGAATTGGGGACGGTAACCGCCTTTACATTCTTAATAATGTTCCCGGAGCAGCAAAGCTTTATCCCCTTGACCTCTTCTCCCAGAAGCTTTCTTGCTGCCGCTGCGGCATAGGCAATGGCAATGGGTTCCGTACAGCCCATGGCCGGCACCAGCTCATTCTGTAAAATCTCCGTATAATTGTTCATCAAGCTCTCTTCCACCAATAGCACCTCCTAAAATATGTCTGACAGGACTTTTTAACTAAACATCCCCTCCCATAGTAAGCGCGAAGATTGTCTTTCAAAGTAAAACCCCGAAATCTTCCTATTCTTATTTAGATTTACTCTAATCATATCAGTAATGCGATTAAAAAGCACTAGGCGGATTTTGACGATTTTTTAACATAATTTTTATATGATTTGTATAGTGATTCTATAAATATTACAAGATTTTTATGCAATATATAGGTGCATAGAAGTACGCCCTCACAAACATCACCAGTGAGAGCCATATTCAATATGAGAAAGCCGCTCTGATGCAACATAGGCCTGTAATAGGGGGCAATCTAAGCCCGCCGGTACTCACAGAGCTCCGGCGAAGCGAAGGACTATAGAAATCAAATAGCTGAAGCGAATGATGCAGTATAGGCATGAAAGAGAGCAATCTGAGCCCGTCAGTACCTACAGAGCCCCTGCAAAGCGAAGGACTGTAGAAATAAAATAGCTGAAGCGAATGATGCAGTATGGGCATGAAAGAGAGCAATCTGAGCCCGCCGGTACCTACAGAGCCCCGGCGAAGCGAAGGACTATAGAAAATCAAATAGCTGAAGCGATTGCAGTATAGACATGAAAGAGAGCAATCTGAGCCCGCCGGTACTTGCGAAAAACTAAGGTACTGTAGTTTTTCGCTTAGTACCGCTGCAGGGCGAGGTTAGCGGGAGCGTGCTCGTTTTCGTGCCTATACTGCATCAAAGCGCTTTCTCATATTGAGTACAGTCCTTCGCTTTGCAAGGGCAAGCATAGCGGGAGCGTGCTCGATTTCATGCCTATACTGCATCAGAGCGTGCACCTTTAATTTTACTAGTTCCTTCCCTCCGCAGGGGCAAAGCATAGCGGAAGCGTGCTTGATTTCACGCCTATGCTGCATCAAAGCCCCCTACCCCGCCATGCGCTCATACATACCGTAATAGCTTCTATCCTCCAGCATATCCTTTCGAAGCTTAAACACATCCTCAGGATCGTCCGTAATCATGCCGTCCACCGGACTTTGCAGGTATTTGATGATTTTGTCTTCTTCATTGATGGTCCAAACATACATTTCCTTCCCCATATCCTGCACCTCTCCCATCAGGTAGCCGTTATAGGAGGAATCTTCAATCGCATAAAAGTCCACATTTTCCGTAGCAAAATCTCCGAATTGCACCGGAATCACCACCCCGGTCTTCCATTCCGGAGCAGTCTCTTCTATCCCCTCCATCAGGGAAATGTCCAAAGACATCAGGGGGTTCGTCTTCTCCACCCCGTATTCTTCCAGCTTCTCCAGAAGAATTTCCGAAAAATTCTCCGGTTCCTTCCCATGAGGCTTAATCTCTATCAGAAGGGGCATATTCAGCGCCTTTGCCCGCTGTACAAATTCCCGAAGGCTTGGAATTTTTCCGCTAAACGCCCCCTGTCGCACCGTCATGGCGGTGAGCTCCGAAAGGGTACAGTCATAGACCTTTTTTTCTATTCCGGTAAGGCGGGAAAGATCCACATCATGCATTACTACAAATTCCTGATCTTTGGTCAGCTGAATATCCAGCTCCACCATATCCGCTCCTGCCGCCTTGGCCCCCTCTAAGGACTCTATGGTATTTTCCACCCCGGCGGAGACCAGCCCTCTATGGGCAATGATTTTCGCATCCGTATTAACCTCCCGTCCCATGTAATCCATAAGCGCTATGGTACTGTGAAAGACGAACAGAGCCAGTAGGAGAAAAATGGTGGCCTTGCTATACTTTTGTTCCTCGGCAAGAAAAGCATTTTCCCCCTCGGAGCCTTCCACCGGAAGAGTATTTACCAAGAGGGAAAGAAAGCCGATTTTTGACAAAATTCCAAAGAAAAATCGGGTAAAACGAAAGAGCAGGAAGAAAAGAAAATGAAAGATTCCCAGTTCTCCCTTTGGATCCAGGCGGGTAAAGAGAAAAGCCGCCAGATAGAGTAAAAGAGCGGCCATCAAACTCAGCAAAAACTCATATAAAAAGAGAGTCAGAAACAATTTGATTCCGCCTTTTTCGTATAGGCAAAGCTTTCCCGCACAGATTTGTTAAACTTCTGCGCCTTTAAGCCCATTAAAGGCACAGTATAAACCAGACGCATATTTAAGTACATGAAAAAGAAAAACAGAAGAAAAAGAGCAATATGCCCTCCCACAGTTTTGCCCACTTCTTCCGTTATAAAATCTGGAATGTGGAAGGAATCTGTCAGGGAAGAGCTTAGAATAAAGCCCGCCACCGGCACGGTGCAGAGAATATAAAGAAGGAATAAGAGCACATTTCCATAACTGAAATCCCGCAGTCTGCTTAGAGAGGTGCGAAGAATTTTTCGATAAGAAATCCGGGCGCCTTCCTTGGCCGCCAAAATCACCTGCACCAGGGTGAAGACCTCCACATAAAAAAAGAAGGCTAAAAGAAAAGCAAAAAGCAAAACCATGAAGAGGCTTCTGGGGCTGGTAAAGAAATAGCGAATATTGTACTGATCCACATTGGGCAGATCCACCAGCACCAAAGCCAGACGGAAAAGCATTTGCAAAAGCTCCTTTCCTACAAAGGTCGCAATCTGCAAAAAAATGGCGGTAGACAAAAAGAGGAACTTATGGCGATTGCAAAATGTCAAAGTCCCAAAAACCTGTTTCCACATGCCCTCTTTTTTTTCCATAAGTTCCTTTCTAAAATTTGCTTAGTAAATGCTTTAAATGAATTTTTTTACAATATATCTCCTTTTCGTTAAAGAAACCGCAAATTTCTTTCCGATATCGATTTAAGAAAAATGGAGCTTTAAACGATAGGCGGAGTACTCTCCGAAGTCCTGAATATCCTCCTCCAAATAGCAAATGGCCTTCTCCACATCCTTATTTCGTAGCGCCGACACAATGTCCACATGGTGCTCCGTATCCATGGAAAAAAGAATTTCCTTGTCCTTCTTCCAATAGTACTGGGAGTAGGCTCGCTTCAGTCTGGTCATGCATTTTTCCAGCTGCTCCGTAATATAGTCATTGTGGGCACAGGCAATCAAACGAAGGTGAAATTCCATGTTGTGCTTCCAGTGAGTCATGGCGTCCGTATTATTTTCACTGCACTGACTGTTGATCTGCTCCAAGTCCCGAAAATCTTCCTCCCGGAGCTCCGCTCCGCACTCCAAAAGCACTCCCCGCTCCAAGACAAAGCGGAAAGCCAGCATATCGTAGATATCTTCCTTACTGAGGCGAACCACCTCATAGCCGTAGCGGGGGATATTTTTTAAAATGCCGTCCGCACAAAGTGCCATCAGCGCCTCTCGAACCGGAGACTTGCTACAGTGGTATTTTTCCAGTAGTGCCTTTTCATTCAAAATATCTCCCGGAGAAACATTGCCCTGGAAGATATCCTCCAGGATAGATTCATATACTTGGTCTTTCAGACTTTTTTCCATAGTTCTCCCTTCATTTCGTAAATGGTAAATAACCTGTCCGTTCAATAAAAATCTGCCAGCTCTCAGGTTGGCAGATTTTTCTTTACCTTGTTTTATTCTTCCTGCAGCTATCCGGTAGTGCCTCCGACCAAGGCATCAGTTTTTTCAGTTCTTCCTCAGGAACATTTTCTCTTGGATATTTGAGGAGTTCCTTTAGTAAGTATGCAAAGTATTCGTAGGGCTTTAGTTGGTTTGCCTTTGCGCTTTCCGCAATGCTGTATAGAAGAGCACTGGCAGAGGCTCCTCTGACGGAATCGATGATGTGCCAGGAATGCTTTCCAACGCAAAAGCTTCTTATGCTTCGCTCTGCGTCATTATTATCCAGAGGGATTAAAGCATCCTGCAAGAATACTCGAAGATAGGGGCTCCTGGTTAAAAGAGTAATTCAGAGCCTCTGTAAGCTTTTTGACTACCGCATATTTTTATTGCGAGTCTGTTTCACCCACGCAAAATAAGCATCTACCAATGGCGCTACAGTCTGTTGCCTGTTTATTAGCCTCTCTTCTGTAGATGATTCCTTAAAGCTATTGTCCCGATGGTAAATCATGTCAATCATGCGGATAGCTTCAGAGGCGGCTTCTTGTGCCGGAGTCAGGACTTGCCCTTTTTCGGGTTGCTTTTTATGATCTCTGCAAATTTTTCTGCGGGCATGAGCCCAGCAGCCCGCTACTTTGAGCTCCCCATCCTTTTTTTCATGAGTGTATGATAGGGTTGATAGCCGTCTGTCACCAGAGTTCCCTTGTATCCTTTCAGGTACTTCTCCAAGACGGTACCATTTCGACCTCCCAAGTATTCATACAAAAAGACAGGGGGAGAAGTCGGTCCTTCCGGAGAATGAAATACCCACATATATTCCTTGGAATGCTCCGGCATAATGAATGGAGTTTCATCACAATGCACGTGATGGGACTGAAGAAGTTCAGCCTTCATCATCTTATGCACCGGCTCCAGATAGTAATCAGCAAGACGAATCATCCAACCGGCCATGTCTTGTCTGGGAATATTTACATCATTACGAAGGAATTCTTCTGACAAACGGTTCAGGGGCATTGCATTAACATACTTTGCATTAAATACAGCTGCCGCAAGCTCCGGGGTAAGAATGCTGTGGGAAAGTAGCCGATTTGGCGCTTTGGCTCTCAAGATTCCGCCTTTATCACAATCTCCTGCATAGACTTTGACGTGATGTTCCAAAACCTTGAACTTTGCAGGAGTATAAAGAAGCTCATTGTAAACTTCGTCCGGAAGTTCATGCCAGCCTTTAGGAAACTGTTTCGTCAGTTCTTCTTCCGTGCATGCATGACAAACCGATTCCACTTCAATAGAATCAAGATTTGCAGCCCGTTTTCCTTTAGTACGCTTCTTTCGGACAACGACTTCCTCTATCGTTGGTTCTTCCGGAAGGCTCTCTGCAACAGCAAGCTCCACCTCATTTAGGATAGCCTGATCTCCAAAGTCTAAAGAAAGCTGTCCGGGAATCTGAGAAGAAACCTCCGTCTTTCTACCAAAACGGTGGTTTGTCAGTATAGCAAGCTGTTCCTTAAGGCTTTCGATTTGTTTAATCAACTGCTCATTCTGCTTTTGAATCACGCTACTTTGCGCGGATAAAAGTTGGAAATTTTCCGACTGCTGAAGGAGAAGTAGAATGAGGGTATCCTTGGAAAGGCTATTCAATTTCGTTCTGTTTAAGGCGTCATTTTTCATGAATTCATTATAGCACAAAAACGGCTAAAAGTCTTGATTTTTAGCCGTTTTCCAAGGATTCTAAAGAGATTTTTTTATTCTTTTTTTTGACGTTTTTTTCGAAAAAACTTTAAAAAACGAGCTAGTACAGCTCCGGTTTTACCGGAAGAATAGCCTTTTTCTGATCAATGGAAAGCCCCTCCATGAGCCATCGGTACTGCTGAGGGGTTAAAGTGCGGGCTTCACTGGTACTGCGTGGCCACTGTAGCTTTCCATCTGTAAATCGTTTATAGCAAAGTAGCCAACCGTCTCCTTCATACAGTAGAGCTTTTATACGATCACATCTTCGACCGCAGAACAAAAAGATGGAGCCTGATTCCCTGGGATCAAGTTTAAAACCGGCATTGACTACTGCAATCAGACCATCAATACCTCGTCTAAGGTCTGTGTATCCGGTACAGAGATAAATGTGTTTGAATCCGGAGGCGTCGTTAAGCATTTTTCAAGACCTTTATAACATTTGCCAGCAAATCCATCGGCGTGTTTTCGTCAATCCCTAAGACGACTTCATTTACGGACGCTGTTAACTTTGGAGATGGATAGCAGGAGGGAAAGCTCCACCTGTTGCCGTACTTCTACAAATCCACTCTGTGTAAGGGCGGTTTCCTTTACTTTTCGAAGCCAGTAGAAGTAAGCATTTCTGGAGAGGCCATGCTGGGCACAATAGTCATCTACTTTTAGACCGCTTCTCTTACAATCTTTAATAATGTCAGCCCATTGCCCTGTTCGTATCCTGCTTGTAGCAAGTTTTGTATTCATCTTGAATTCCTCCCTGAGATAGTGTGCAAAGTGGGAAAAGTTTATAAAGTGGAAAAAGTGCGTTCAACTTTTCACACTTTTCACGATTATCTCAATTTTTGTGGAGAGAAAAAAGATGACAGGTTATTTACCATTTACTTCATTTCTTTGAACTGTCCTAGTATAGCGTAAAAAAGGAGGCTAAAAAAGCCTCCGAAGTGATTTTATTTTTATTCGGTCAGTACCGATTCGGTTGCAACCGAATAAAATCTATAAATACTATTTCAAGATTGAAAGTTTCAAAATGTACATTTTTTACTTAAGAAATAAATTCTTGCAACACTCTACCGCATTTCCTCAATATGATAAATGTAGTCAATGGTGGACAGGGCTTCGATAATCTCCTTATGGGTTTTGAACTTCTTCAGCTCCTTGCTGTCTATAGTAAAGGTCACGGAATACACGCTAAGGCCGGAGCCGTGGTAGGCGGTATTTAACTCAATATCATCAATCCGAAGCCCCAGTCTCCGGATGGTGGTGACAAAGTCCTGTAAATACTGCCGACTCTTTAACTCCAAATGAATTTCAAAGTGGTTGGAGCGATTTTTCAGATACATTTCCAAGCCCGGTAAAGAAGACAGAATCCAATAAAGCATAAAGCAGGCTACTACACTGATCAAGTATAGTCCCGCTCCTGCACTGAGGCCGATGAGAATACAGGACCAAAGGGCGATGGATGTGGTTAATCCCTTCACCTGATTTCGGGAGCTGTAAAGAATCGCCTTTCGGCTGATGCTTGCAATACTGATCATGGCAAAGGCGGAGAGCATAGGAAAACGAAGATTTCCCTCGTTCATAAATAGCAGATCCAAAATCATGGCCAAACAGCTGGATAAAGAGGCCAAAATAAAGGTACGAAGACCTGCGGAATGCCTTTTGTTGGCTCGCTCACAACCAATGATGGAAGAGAGAAGAACCGCAAGTAAGATTCTAAGCAAGGCGGAAGAAAGGCTGATATTATGCTCTATCCTAAGACTTTGAAAAGCTTCCTGTAGTATCCATTCTGACATGGCTTTTCCTCCTGTTCTTCTGTAATCAATGCTAATAAAACTCATCTACAATCGAAATTGCATTGAAAATATCAAGTTTTAATCCTTCATCAGTATCATATCTTTCCAGTAATATTGCTTCCAAAATTCTTTTAAGAAGAGCTTCATTAATATGTCCTGCTGCTACATGATAGCTGATGTTTTCCATTTCTCTAAAGTACACACCGGATATTGCCATATACCCATTTTTTAGCAAAAACATCGCAGTAAGTGTAATTGCTATACGTTTATTGCCATCCGTAAAACAATGGAACTTACATGCACAAAAAAATAGATGTTCCAATTTGTCAAGAAAGGTTGGGTAATAGTCGTCATTCTGAATGTGGACAAGAACGCTCTCTAATGTTCCTATATCCAGCTCCCCATAATCTCCGCCCCCACTATTTTCTATTGTCGCCCGATGGATAGATTTGGCTTCTTCTATTGAAATATAGTTAATGTTATCCATCAGCTACGCTCCTTTAATCTTATTAGAACGTCTTGATTTTCCTTCATCAACTTTTCTAATTCATCTCCGGATGAACCTAAAAACTTTTCATATTCCTCTGCATCCAACGGCTTAATGTATTCTTCCAGTTGGTAATGAAATGCATCTCTAAGAGCCATGTCCCTACTTGCCATTTTTGTTCTTGCCCTAATGATTAACGGCTTCCATAACGGCAAATTTTCAAAGGAACTAAATAAGTCTGCCATCTCCCAATTATTCAATTTATGTCCAAGTTGTTCTGATTGGCTCTTTATCATTGCCGCTAATCCACACTCATACGAAGCAATTAAATCCAGTACTTCTGAATACATTGTCTCACGTACACTATCTTTCCTGGATAAATTCAGAATCCGTTTATATTCTTGTGCCTTTTCTTTAAAAATACTTTGATATATTTTATCGGTATATATAGCGTATTTGCTATTCCCCATGTCAACGTAGTCTTTCAAGGCATCTGTAAACTCTCGTCTGTAATTCTCTTCTTGCAAAAATGCTGTGATAAAATCTTGATCTCTTTTGTTAATATACTTAGTTGAGCCACCTGTCCTCTGATTGACAAGATCTATAACAATATCAAGTATAATTTGTCTAAGCACTTTTGCATTTTTACTTTCAACTAGTAGCATTGCCACATTTAAAAATGCTCTAAAATCAAATAAAGCAATCTGGGAAGTTCGACTACTAATGTTCCCGACATTAATGTCGGGAACATCCTGTTCAGCAATACATTTTATAAATGCTTTCAGCCTAGCTCCTTTGATAATCTCATATCCGTTCGAAGTAATTTCATCAATATTGTCACTTACATACCTTTCAATTGTTCTTTCATCAACATCAAAATATGTAGCCACCATGGCCTTAGTAAACCTAAGACGTTCTTCAAAAACAACTCCTTGTATTCCGGTTTGTTTTTGTAACTCCGTAATAGCCAATTCATTATTCAATATATTCTGTCTATCCACTTGGCAAGTAGTTAAGTCTTTCGCCATGTTTCCTCCTACGTAAATGAACTATCTATTTTTTATCTTATATAAACCCTTAAGTAGAAGCTTCAAGCTAATACTGCTCCTCCGCCGCCTCGGTAAAGGCTTCTTCCTCTTCCGCCAGTCTCTTAGCATGAGAAGGAAGTTCCTTCTGAATGGCCTGGATTCGCTCAATCAAAAGCTCCACCTCATTTTTCTTCTTCTCCTGCTCTAGTGTAACGGATTCCGTTAAATCCTCCAGACTTACCGCATAGGAATGGGAAAGATAGAGTCCCAGTTTAGCACACCCAGGTCCTATAAGTTCGTAGAGAATGCTGGAGGCAAGAATTACCGTTTCCAAGGCTCTTCCCAACTCTCCTCCCAGGATTCTTGCCCCCAAGGCGGAAAGGCCGATGGCTACTCCTGCCTGAGGCACCAGGGCAAGTCCTAAATATTTCCGAACTTCCTTCTTTTCTCCCACCAAAGTTGGACCCAGAATGGCACCCAGATATTTTCCCAAAATACGTACCAAAAAATAGCTGATACCCACTAAGAGAAGAGGAACATTTTCCCCTATTCCCCCCGAATGTAAGAGCACATCCAGCTTGAAGTTCATGCCGGAACGCACGAAAAACAGCAGTAAAATGGGAGGATTAAAGTAATTTAACTGTTTGAAAAGCTTGTCGTCTTCCGTGATATTGATGTAAATCATACCCATGGACATACATCCCAGAAGAGGGGAAACATCCAAAAGAGCACAGATACCGCAAAAACTGAAAAGTACGGCTATGGTAATAATCAAACGGTTGTCCGTAGAACGCTGCTTCGGCATTAAAAGCTTTAAAAAGAGCCCAAAAAGCGCTCCCAAAAGAAGCACCGCCAGATTTAACGCAATGGGCATGAGAATACTGCTCAGCTTAAAGGTACCGGATTGCAACGCCACCGCCACGGAAATGGCCATACTGTAGGCCACAAGACCAAAGACATTGTCCAATGCCACCACCTGCAAAAGGGTGTTCACAAAGTCCCCCTTAGCATTGAACTGCCTTATGGTCATAATTGTGGAGGCTGAGGCTGTGGTGGCCGCCAAGGCTCCCAAAACCAAAGACAGACTTAAATTCAATTTCAAAATAAAAAGACAAAGCACAAAAACGAAGAAAGAAGCCAGAGTCGCTTCAAATAGCGTAATAATACAAACCTTAATCCCATTCTGCTTTAGCGTAGAAAAGGTAAAAAATTCTCCGGTACCAAAGGCAATAAAGGCAAGGGCAATATCCGCAATAAAGCTTGTGCCTTCAATAATGTCCGGATTCACCAGATTCAAGCAATAGGGTCCAATCAAAATTCCCGCCAAAATATAGGCGGTTACATTGGGAAGCTTCAGGCGCTTGGTGACTCTTGTTAAAGCAAAGCCGGAAAACAGCATTAAAGCTATGGGGATAATCACCCCGGACACAGAGGAGCCCCCCTGAAATATTTGCATAATGGATTGTCCTTCCATGGGATTGTCCTCCTTCCTGGAAAATAAGTACTATAATATCGTAAAAATTACATATTAGAAAGGGAAGTGCTAAACATTGACAAAGTAACCCCGGTTTAACACTTCCCCAAAATTTAAATACTCTATCCTTTTGCTTGTGCTTTCTCCTCTTTTCGTCCTTCTCGGAACTCCCTAATCATAAAGATGCTGACAGAAAGAACCGCAATCACCAGAAATGCCAGAGAAATCGGTCTTTGTACAAAAATCTTCATGGTTCCATCTGAAAGCACTAGGGCTCTTCTGAAATTTACCTCTGCCAGAGGCCCTAAAACTACCCCCAGTAAAATCGGAACCAGTTGGAAATCCATTTTCCTTAAGAAGTAGGCTAAAATTCCGAAAACAATAATCACCATTACATCATAGGAGCGGTTATTTGTGGAAAATGCTCCTGCCATACACATACTCAGTACGATACAGGATAAAAGCTCATAGGGTAACTTTGTGATATTGGCATAGAAAGGAATCAAGGCTGTACCAATAATATACATGAAAATATTGACTACAATGAGACCGAACATAATAGCATAAAGGATACTGCCGCTTTCTTAAATAGTGTTGGTCCCGGCACCATGCCATGAATCATAAAAGCTCCCATTAAAATGGCTGTAGCTCCGTCTCCCGGCACGCCCAAGGTCAGCATAGGAATCATGGTTGCACCACAGGCACCGTTATTGGCTGATTCGGATGCTGCCACACCCTCAATTTCTCCTTTTCCAAAAGTCTCCGGGTGCTTAGACATTTGTTTTACCTGATTATAGGCAATAAAGGCTGCCAAACCGCCGCCGGTTCCCGGTGTGGCTCCGATGATACATCCCACTAAAGATCCAATTCCAATAGGCTTTCTACATCTTTTGTATTCTTCCTTTGTGATAACATCCTTATCAAATTTTTCCGCTATTCTTTGATCTGTTTCCGGATCGTACTGTGATTTCATCATAATTTCCGAAATCGCAAAAAGACCGATTAAAACAATAATCAAATCAATACCGGCAGTCAATTTTACATTGCCAAAGGTAAATCTTGTGGTTCCACTGATTTTATCCATGCCAATGGTGGAAACAAAAATTCCGATACAAGCCCCAATCAAGCCCTTTAAAATATTCTTATTGGATACTCCGGCTATAACCGAAAGTCCGAATATAGCCAAAGCAAAATACTCAGCCGGTCCGAAAAGCAATGTAATCTTGGCAATCTGAGGAGCGGCAATCAGTAACACAAAGGCACTAATCAGGCCTCCGATTGTAGAAGCATAAAGTGCCATTTTCAGTGCCTTAAATGCATGCCCTCTTTCTGTCATAGGATAGCCGTCAAAAAGTGTAGCGGCATTGGCAGAGGTTCCCGGGGTATTAATCAGAATCGCTGTAATAGAACCACCATAGGTTCCTCCGCAATAAATTGCCAGCAGCATTAAAATGGCGGTTGTAGGATCCATCCCATACGTTAGAGGGATACACAGAATAATTCCCAAATCAGAAGTAAGTCCCGGAATTGCACCTACCACAATTCCTAAAATAAGTCCCAAGGGGATAATGAGTAAATTTTGCCATTGGAACAAAAGCCCAAAGCCTGCACTTAGCCATTCCATCTTCACCCCTCCTTAAAACAAAGTGGGTAAATTCACATTAAGCACCTGTGAAAATACCAGATAAATCAGCAACACCGTAGCAATCCCAATGCCATAAAACCACCATTTCTTGCTTCTGTAAAACAGCAGTATGGCAACGACCAGTAGGGCAGTATCCACGATATATCCGATAACGTTAAACAGCAGACCATAAGCCAGTAAAATCAAAGCAAAAATCACAGACTTAAATTCTTTCTTGAATTTCGGGGAAGAAACCATATCTTTCTCTAAAACAATGGTTTTTTTCGGAAGTCTGAGTCCTTGCACAAAGAGCAATAAGGCGCAGATAAACAGACCGCCAATGGCTATTCTGGGTACAGTACTGGCGGTAACCATCCCCTTTTCCAAGCTTTGAATCTGCTGCGGTATTAAAAGCCATAGGATTGCCGAAGCTATCATAAACAGAGCCCCTGACAAAATCTCATTATTGTATTTTATCTTCCCGAAATTCATTTTCTTTATCCTCTTTTATTGCAATAATTCAACATACTGTTTCATGTCTTCCGTTTGCTTATTAATTGCATCTAAAATTTCTTTATCATCAGCTTCCCAAGCCTTCATTCCCATATCACTCATAAAGGTCTGGAATTCCTGATCTGCATAAACCTTCTTAATGAAATCAGTAAGAATCTGTTTCTTTTCTGCATCCACATCACTCTTTACTGCAAAATAATCCATTCCTACAAACTCTGCATCCACACCCATGGACTTGAAGGAAGGAATTTCCCCTATTCCCTCTACTTCAATACCGTCCGGAATAAAGGTTCCCAAACAAGCAAATTCTCCACTCTTTACATACTCACGATAAACAGGGGGAGAACCGATTGCGATATCCACGTGTCCGCCTGCAAGGGCATTTATAGCCTCTTGACCGCCATCAAAGGGAACGGCTTCCGCAGGAATATCCAGTTTCTTAAAAAGAACACTAATCATAGTGTAGCTATCATTTCCGGGACCGCCTGTGGTTGCATACTTCACTGTCTTTCCGGATTTTCCATACGCCTTTAAATCCTCTAAAGTCTTAATACCGGTATTCTTCGGATTACTTAAAACAACAAATTCTACCTGTCTCATACCAATTAAAGGACTAATATCTTCCAGTTTATAATTTGTTCCCTGAATAAAATTGGGGGTTAAAGAAAACAGAGGTCCATTACAAAGTACCATGGTGTATCCATCCGCTTCCGTTGCCATAAAATCACTCATAGCTACAGTTCCTGAACCTCCGGTATGGTTTTCTACAATCACCGGAACTCCTAGATACTTTTCCCCATAGGAAGCAACTTTTCTGGCAATGGTATCCGGTCCACCGCCAACTGACCAGGGCATGATAATGGTCACCTGCTTTGCAGGAAACTTATCTTCCTTCTTTTTACAGGAAAACAAGGATAGGGATAAGCTTATCGCCAACAAGCCCACAAAAATTTTTTTCAACATCTTCTACCTCCTTTACAATCCAGCCTTTATATTTTTGCTTTACCCTTGCTTACTGACCTCCAAGGATAAAGTCAAATTTCTATGTTTCTTGTATATAGAGTTCTATTATTTTTCATACTGATACCGAAGTTCTTCTCCAATAGAAAAGCAAATACTTCGGTTTCCATACTTCACCTCTGAAAAAGTGGAATACTCGGTAGAGGGGTCTGTGAATAATACTTTTAATTTCCTCTTATCTTCCTTCGCCCACTGTCTCAAAGCTTTATACACTTCCGGATTCGCACTATTGTATCTTCTGTCTGAAGAAGCCGTAGTCAAACAAAATTCCAAAGGCATCTTTCGCATAAAATGTTCCGAAAGAGAATCCACTTGTCCATGGTGAGGAATTTTAATCCAAGTAATATCGGAAAGCTTCTCTTGAATCGCTTCATCCCAATGCTTCGGAGTATTGTCTCCGCAAAATAATCCTGATAACGCCTTATATCGGATTTTCAACAGCATACAGGTATGGTTGGACATGGCATCCATCTTTTCTATGATTCCTTCTTTTTGAGAATCTTCTCTACATTCTTTTAACTGAGCATACAAAGACAAAAATTCTTCCAATATAGAATCCTTTGCACCTAAGACTTCTATCCTTAATCCATCCAATTCTATAGAATCCCCTTGCGCCAAAGTGTCTATAGGAATTCCTTTTTCTTTGCAATAGATCAAGGCTTCTCCAAAATCTTGCAAGGATTTATAAAAATATTTACTGCTGTTTTTGGAAAGCTCTTTATTTAGCTTTGGTACACCGGACAGAAAGGATAAAAAGCCTTTGGGAATCCATAATTTTCCCACAGAAAATTGCTCTAATACTTCTTTCAGTTTTCCCACATGGTCCTCATGGATATGGCTAATAATTACAGTATCAATCCGCTTAATCTTCTTTTCTTTCAAAAAAGAAACAATATCTACTCTTTCCGGATGCCCCTGATATTCATTGTCCAAGCCACTTCCCGTATCCAAAAGAAGACTTTTTCCTTCCCATGTAAAGAAAAAAGCATCTCCATAGCCCACATTCACTGCATGAAGTTCCATATTTTCTCCCTTCAAATCAGCTATAAAATTCTGCAATATATTCTTGTACCGCCTGTCTGTCATAGCAGAATGGACCGGGCTTTTCCATCTTCAAGCTCACTGTAGCTGCCGCCAAAAGGGCTGCAAGCTCCATAGACTGACTTAATCGTTCTGTAATATAGGTACTAAAACAAGTATCTCCTCTTCCGCTTCTTCCGGATAAGTTTCTGGGCTTTAGAGGTTTTTTTCACTATCTCCCCTTCCCGATATACCAAAACCTCTGTGTTATGAGTAATCATAATTTCTTTAGCTCCAAAGTCCGATAGTATCTTGGCAGCCTTCTCCCTGTCCGCTGTTCCGGTTAATACCTCCGCTTCCATGGCATCGGTCTTTAGAAAATCAATTTTCGGAAGATATTCCAGTTTCTTCTCCCAATCTTTAAAAAATACATCTTCTCCGGTCATATGACGAAGAATGCCCTGTACATCTATAGCAATTTTTGTTTTTCCATAAAAGTAATCAATAATTTCTTCCGGAATATCTCCATGCATGAGACCTGCAATATGGACTATTTTACTTTCCACCTCAGGCATATCCGAAACTCTGTAGGGTTCTATTCTGGATAAAGCAATAGACGTTCTTTTTTCCTTATCAACCGTATGGTAACGGTTCTCAATGGATGTATTGGTCTTGGATAATACCGGAAAAACCTGCACATTCTCTGCTTTAGCAAAAAGCGCTTCCACCTGATTTGGATTATTAGTTTAGGGAGTACCCCAACTGTATGGCCAAGATTGCCTGCCGCAAAGCCTGAGTAGACCACTGCTCCTCCAAGCTCTCGAATCGTCTTTCCGTCATAATCTACATTAATATCCTCAGATACTTGTCCTACAAATGAATGTATCCAACATTTTTATCACCTTTTTTTCTAAATTTGTTGTTTTTTTGAGTATATTTATTGTATTTTTTTATTATAAAATTGTATTATTTATTTTATAATTTGTAAATATATATAAATATTCTATTTTAATCTTTTATGTTTTTAAAAAAGTTCATAAAAAAATTTTATGCACTCCTTTTTGAATTCCCCAACATACAGCTATATTTTGCCAAAAATGTTCTTTCACTAAAAAAGAGAGTCTCTCAAAACTCGAGAAACTCTCTTTTCCATAGTAAAAAAATTCTGTAGGGCTTGAGTATAATGCAATCTCACAAACAAGTATGTAAAAACCCTGAATATTCAATTTAGCCCTTACGCCACATACCCCCCGTCCTTATCCACTTTATAGCCGTCCGGAGTCATGGTATCTACCAGCATATCTCCGTTTCCGGAAAGATAATACCACTTTTCCTTCCACAAAACCCAGCCCTTCTTCATGTAGCCTTCCTGATCAAAGAAATACCATTTTCCCTTGTTTTCAAGCCACTCTGCCTTAGGATAGCTTCCGTCAGCTCTTTTGAACCACCAGCCCTTACTGTCCAAAATCCAGTTTCCAGGATTTACCAAAAGCTTTTGTGTCGGGTTCTTAGTCTGCACGGTGGTATAAGAAGAAGTTCTGTAAGCTCTGCGTTCCGTCCTTCTAACCCCGGCAGGCTTCACTTCCTGCTTCTCGGGCTTTACTTCTGCCTTCTTTTCTTCCTCTTTTTCCCCTGTTTTCTTTTCTTCTTTTTCTTCCTTCTTCGCTTCTTGCTTCTTATCCTCTTGCTTTTCTTCTTCCTTTACTACGTACTTTTCTAACTCTGTTTTAGCCTCTTCGATAGAATGGATAAAGCCCTCCACATAAAAAGGAATCGTTTCCGGCTTATCCAGTTCTTCTTGGGCAGCGGCTACTGCCTGCTCCAACTTCTTCCGGGAATCTTCTTTTGAAAATGTATTTTCTGCCAAATATTTTTTAGATTCAGCTATTTTTCCTTCCAGCTCAGCTCTTAAATAGCTTCTGTCTTCTTTGGTAACTAGAAAAATCGGGTAAACCTCTCCTTCTGTAAAAAATCCCCCCTTTTCATTCACATGAATAGTGATTTGTTCCGGCTCAAATATCCACATAAACTGTGCATTTTTGGAAACGCAAACCGAATAGATTTTGCCGCCTTCCTGTCCTTCCAAATGAAATACAACCCTACCGGTTTTATCAGACTTTGCATTCTGATAAGAGCTTAATCTGGGCACCAGAGTATTGGCTGTTAATTCCACATCCTGCACAGGAGTCTGTGTTTTTGCATCCATAACATAAAATTCCACTTCAGTTGTGACCAGTTTATCGGAATTCTTCTCATAGCCCCTAAAAACGATTTCTCCATCCTCTAAGGACTGAACAGCTTTCCCATTGATTGTCACTACTTTTCCGGCTTCATCGGTGTGAAAAGTTATGCTGTCTTTATCAAACTTCAACTTAGGGTTTTCCATCATAATGATATATTCGCTATTTGCCCGGAAATCACGAAAACTGTATTCTCCCTGTTCATCTGTCGTTCCGCCAAAAACCACTGTAGGAATATGCCCCTCAAATCGGAAAAGTCTAAAGGGAGAATTCGCTAAAATCTCATCATCCTTAAAGCTGTGAATGATGACACTATCCAATCCTTTCCCTTCCGACACTTTTTCTTCCGCATAAGCTATGCTGCTCCCCCATAAGCATAGCACTGCACAAAGAAACAGTAGCTTCCCCATAAGCTTTCCAAACTTCGTTTTCATTCGCTTTCACTCCTTTATTATTTTTGTATAATACTGTTTATAATTTTAATAAATAGAATATACATATTCAACTAAGTTGATTAAGTTTTATAAGTAGTCCTTTCTTATTTGCCATTCCTATAAATCTCTGCTATGATATAAAAATAATAAAATTTATTATTTTTGAAAGGAGCCATATGTATAAGCAGGAACGGTATCTTTTTCGGACGGCTACCAAAGAGGATATCCAAGAATTAGCAGCGATAGAAAAGATATGTTTTTCGGAAAATGAAGCCTGTAGCTATGAAGAGATGAAAGACCGTGTTGAGAAAATACCTGAAGATTTTCTGATTGCCTTTGACCAAGTAAATAAAAAGATTGCCGGTTATATGAGCGGTATTCACTCCGGTTCTGAAGTCTTTTTGGATGAATTCTTCCGAAATGCCTCCTTACAGGAAAAAGGAGCAAAGCATTGCTTTCTTTTAGGTCTGGAGGTTCGACCGGAATATCAAGGTAAGGGCCTGGCCACTCAAATTATGAACCGCTATATTGATATGGAGGAAGAGCGGGGTACGGAAAAGATTTTTCTCACCTGCCATACCCACTTCCTTCCTTTCTATTGTGGTTTCGGCTTTGAGCACCTGGGAAAGTCTCCCTCCACCTGGGGTGGGGAAAGCTGGGAGGATATGGTATATATCCTTGCATAATAAGGTAAATTTTTAGACAAGAAAAAAGAGGCCGTAAAAGTCAAAGAAGTCTCCTATGCAATATAGGTCTGAAACGGGGCATAAACTCAGATTACCCCCTATTTCAGATCTATACTACATAAAGACTATTTATATTTTGATTTTTACAGCTTCTTTTTTTAGTACATTACAAAAAGCCTATATGCAATGTATACACAATGCACCATATCTTTTTGGTCCAAAAAGCATTTTTTTCTCCAATTCCAAAATAAAGTAATCCTGAATAATCATTCTTTTACTTATGCAAAAATCTCTATATATATTGTTATTTTTATTTAATTTATTGATTAATTTTTAATTTCTATATATTGATTTTTATGCATATTCACAGTAGAATGGCACAGATTCAGCTCCCATTCCTTATATATTTTACATCGAAATAAGGACTCTTCGCATGTGGGAAAACAGGGAGTATAACACTGAACAAATGAACAAGGAGGAACTATGACGTTTAAGACACTAAGGTATCTTGCAATCGGCAGCATCATTTCTGCCGGCATGCTTATTTCTTGTGCAAAAACGCAAGAAGCGGAAAAGCAGGAAACAACACAGGCTGCGGTAACGGAGAGTTTAAAGGAGGAAGCGCAGACCGAGGCGCAGGTACAAAGCACGGTAGCGAAAACAGAAGACGTTGAAAAGGCTCTGGAGGATTCGAATAGCCTTGTTATTGATGCAAGAGTCAACGATGCCTATAACGGTTGGGCTGTGGATGGAACGTCAAAGGGCGGTCATTTACCGAATGCTACAGATTATTCCTCTATTTGGATCGATTGCGAGTATGATGAAAAAAATAATCTGGAGGGAAGAAGCAGGGAGGAAGTTTTAGACCTTGCCATGAAAGACAAGGGAATTACTCCCGACAAGAACCTTATCCTGTACGATACCAATGGAAAGGATGCCCAAAAGTTGGCTGAATATTTTAAGAATAAGGGCTTGACGAAGATTCAAACCTACGACGCCAACGACTGGATTAATCAAAATAAAGAGTTAGTATCCTACGAAAACTATAAGTTACTTGTTCCCCCTGCCGTAGTAAAAGATATCGTAGAGGGAAAGGAAGCTCCGACCTTTGAAGATGCTAAAAGCATTAAAATTTTTGATATCAATTGGGGAGATGCAAAAGAATCAGGCTATTTAGACGGTCATGTCCCCGGTGCAATTCACATTAATACCGACTCCTTTGAGCCGCCTAAGGAAGATGAAGAAGGCAATATGTCCTGGATGTTAGCCGATACCGATGTTTTGAAAAAACTGTTATTGGACAATGGTATCAGTAGCGAAGATACTGTAATCTGCACCGGTCCGGAGCCCATGGCAGCCTGCCGATTTGCCGTTATCTGTAGATATATGGGCGTTAAGGATGCACGAGTAATGAACGGTGGCTTAGTGCTATGGAAGGCTCTGGGCTATGAGTTGGAAAAGAACGAGGTAAAGCCAAGTCCTATTAGTAATTTTGGTGTTGAAGTTCCGTCAAATCCTTCTTACATCGATTCCATGGCTGCAGTAAAAGAAACTCTGGAAGATGAACAAAAGTCCCAGGATTTTGTCCTAGTGGATAATCGCACCTGGGAAGAGCATATCGGTAAGGTTACCGGATATTCCTATCACAACAAGAAGGGACGTATTCCCGGTTCCGTATTCGGTCATGCCGGTTTAAACAATTCCAGTTCCATGTCTTTCTATAGAAATATTGATAAGACCATGAGAAATGAAAGGAAATTCAGGAGTTATGGAAAGAAGACGGCATCGATACGTCTAAGCATTTGTCTTTTATGTGCGGTAGCGGATGGCGTGCTGCGGAAGTACTGTGGGATGCCAGAGTCATGGGACTGGAAAATACTTCCTTATACTCTGATGGATGGATTCACTGGTCCAATTCCCATTATCCAACGGAAAGTGGAGAGCCTACAAAATAATGCTAAAAAAAATGTTCTATCTTCTCTCCTTATCCATTGGGGCACCACTCTTTGCCGGTCTATTGTTTGTCAATAGACTGGCCTATAAAAAGGGAGGCTTGAATCATCATCTCCTCTACAGAAAGCATCAATATCTGAAGGGAATCTTCTCTTCACAAAATCTTCTGTTGTTTTCTTCGTGTTTTATCCTTGTGGCAGTTTTGCTGCTGTTTTGGATTGTGAGAGACAGGATTGTAAAACAAAAGATTGCGAAAGCCTTTGCCTTGTTTTACAGCCTAGCCTTCGTCCTATGTAGCCATCTTCCCGTAGCAAAACAGCTCATTGTTTATCCCTATCTGCTGATGAGCCTGCTCCTTTGTTTTTGTGCAAGTCTTATGGCAGTTCCTCTGGCTGCTAGGAAAAGCGATAGAGTAAAGCCGAGTGTGAGGCAAAGTTAGCTAAAAAATAAAAAGAATAGGAAATACATTTTAGAAAGTACGGGCAATATATTTTAGAGTGAAAAGCGGATATCTCTGACCGGAAAGGAGATGCGTTAAGAATGATAAAAAGACCGATGGAACCGAAGCTTTTCGGAACCATCAATCTTTTTTATGTCCGTAACTCTATACCTTAAGTCTTATAATTTTTCTGTCTTATAGTTTTTCTCTTTTACAGTTTTTCTATCTTACAGCTTTTTCAACTTGGCAAAGCCTGCCAGCATCTTCTTCTGTCCTGCGGTATCGAAGAGCACCGTCACCAGCTTGTCCTTCTTGTCCTCTTCTATGGCCAGAACTTCGCCTTCTCCAAATTTCATGTGACTGACCCGGTCTCCTACCTGATAATCAAGGCTTCCGGAGCTCATGCCGGAAATGCCCTTTTGGACAATGCCTGCCTGCTGATAGGCCTTAAGATCCAAGGGCTTTTTGGAGGAAGCAGAATATCCGGCGCTGCCATATAGATTAGAGGATGAACGCCCTATGGAGCCATAGGTAGCTGCGGCGCCGTAGGAACCCGATGCCTTGCCGGATGAGCCATAGGAGCCGGAAGTACCATAGGAACCAGAAGTACCATAGGAACCGGAAGTACCATAAGAGCCTGAGCTTTGGCCGGAAGAATCATAGGAGCTATAGGAGCCGGACTGTCCCATATAGGCCTTGATAGACTGATTCGCCTGCTGTAAATAAGAGCTATAGCCGGAACGCCCTGTTTTTTCCATGAAAATATCTTCTTCACTGGGCTTTTTCCGATAGAGATATTTCTTCTCCAAATGCTCTTCCGGCACATCATCCACGAAGCTACTCACCAGCATGGACTGATACTGCCCATGCACCACCCGGTCTCTTCCGGCAGTCAAATACAATTCCTTCTCCGCCCTGGTGATCCCTACATAGAAGAGCCTTCGCTCTTCCTCCCGTTCTTCCGGGGTAAACATGGACTGGGCACTGGGAAAAAGACCTTCATTCAGTCCCACAAGATAAACCACCGGGAACTCCAAGCCCTTCGCCCCGTGCAGAGTCATTAGGGTGATTTTGTCCTCCGTTAAGTCGCTTCTATCCAAGTCGGAAAGTAGAGATACCTCTTCCAAAAAAAGGCGGAAAGACTACCCTCATCCCCATTTTCCTCGATATAGGGACTGAAGCTTTCCCTGTAACTCCTGAATGTTTTTCCATACGGCTTTCCGCCTCTATGGCCCCCCCTCTGCCTGAAGGTCTTTTTCGTATTCCGTGTCCTGCAAAAATGCGGTCAATAAGGGCGCTTAATTCCACATCCTTCCAGCTCTCCAGCATTTCCTGAAAGCTTCCCACCATGCTTAAGGCTTTTCCGGAAAGCCCTGCCGCCTTGGCAAAGGGAAGGATTCCACCAAAGAAAAAGCCTCCCAGGCTTTCTCCGTACTGCTGCAACTTTAAAAGGCTGGCCTCTCCGATGCCCCTCTTTGGCACATTGATGATTCTCCGAAGAGCCACATCATCCTTTTTGTTCACCAAAATCTTCATATAGGAAAGGATATCCTTGATTTCCTTTCTTTGGTAGAAGTTCACGCCCCCCACAATCTGGTAGGGAATATTCCAATGAATACACTGCTCCTCCAGTAGACGGGACTGGGCATTGGTGCGGTACAGCACCGCCTGATCCTTATAGTTCCAGCCCGCATCCCGAATGCCTCGGATTACCGCCGCCGCCTCTTCCTTGGCACTTTCATATTCTTGGAAGCTGACCTTCAAGCCCTCCTTCTCCGCAGTCCAAAGCTTCTTTTGCTTTCTGTGCTGGTTTTCCGCAATGACCACATTGGCCAAATCCAAAATAGGAGCTGTGGAACGGTAGTTTTGTTCCAGCTTGACCACCTTGCAGTTTGGAAAATGAGATTCAAAGGAGAGGATATTTTCCACATTGGCTCCCCGGAAACGATAAATACTTTGGTCATCGTCACCCACCACGCAGATGTTTTGATACTTCTTGGCAAGGAGATAAACCAAATGGAACTGCACATCATTGGTATCCTGATACTCGTCCACCAGAATATACCGAAAACGCTCCTGATACTTCTCTAAAACTGCCGGAAACTTCTCAAAAAGCTCCTTACAGCGTAAAAGCAGGTCATCAAAATCCAGAGCATTGTTTTGTTTTAGCTTTTCTTCGTACAGTCGTATGCAGGCACGAATCTTCCCATCCAGAAAATCCTCCGGATCTTCCAAAAGATAGTCGGATACGGAGCGCCCCTGATTTTTCACCTGAGACAGGGCGGAAAGCACCAATCTTTCCTTCAGCATCTTGCTGTCTATCTGCAATTCCTTAAAGACCTGTCGCATCACGGTTTTCTGATCATCCGTGTCATAGATGGAAAAGTCGGAATCATAGCCCAGATTTCCGATTTCTCTTCTTAAAATCCGAAGGCACATACTGTGGAAGGTGGACACCCAGATTTCCCCCTGCCGCTCCGGCAGAAGCTGATTGACCCTGTCCCGCATTTCCTGGGCCGCCTTATTGGTAAAGGTTATCGCCAGAATTTGATAGGGAGAAACCCCCTTTTCCAAAATCAGGTAGGCGATTCTATGGGTCAGCACTCTGGTTTTTCCCGAGCCTGCCCCCGCCAAAATCAAGAGAGGCCCCTCTCCATGGGTGGCGGCCTCATACTGTTCTTTGTTTAATATATTTTTCAGCTCCATGGCTTTCCTTTCTTTTCCTTAGGTCATATATACCCTATACTCTCTTATTTTTTCCTTCGTACTTTAAGCTACCTTGCTTAAGGATAGTACCATTTTCCCCTTATAGCCACTGCTAAATTCTTGTAATTCTACTTCGCTATGCTATACTTGTTTTTATGGACGAACAATATTTAAATGAATTAACCGAATATCTTAAAAGTTTACATCATGTACATGCGGGAAGCCTGCCCTCTCTGGATCTATACATGGATCAGGTGACCGGATTTATGGAGGAACATCTGGCCTCCATGAAGCGTCATCCGGAGGACAAAGCGCTTACCAAAACCATGATTAATAATTATGCCAAAAATAAGATTCTGCCTCCTCCTGTTGGAAAGCGCTACAACAAGAATCACATGCTGATTCTGCTTTTAATCTACTATTATAAGAGTATGTTGAGTCTTTCCGACATCCGTACCGTGGTGGATCCCTTAGCGGAAAATTATTTTTCTCTCCACAGTAAACCCAGGCTCACGGATATTTACGAAGAAATCTTCTCCTTTGCCAATGGAGAAATGCAAAGCTTAATCGAAGATTTAGAGAAAAAGTTTCAAACCGCCAACAGCTCCTTTTCGGAACAAGATCCCGCCTTTGCTGACTTGGAAGAACAGGAGCGGGAACAGCTCCAAAGCTTTTCCTTCCTAAGTCTCCTGGCCTTTGACGTCTACCTTAAAAAGCAACTTATGGAAAAAATAGTAGACCGCATGGAGGAGAGCCAAAAGAAAAGGAAGAGGAAAAAGAAATAAAAGATACAAGACGCTAAATGCTTTGCCGTCCTATAACATTGCAACCGGGGCACGCTCCCGCTAGCCTCGCCTTGACTGAGCAGTGGTTTCTGTTAACCACTGCTCACTTTGCTTCGCAAAGCAAATTCCTTCGGAAGTTGGTCTAAGTACAGGAGGTGCTATTCTTATGAATAGCATCTCCTTAGCGGTTCTAAGCTTTTTTAAAAACAAAAGCCAAGAACCGACGGGCTCAGACTCCCCCGTGTTCCAATGTTATAGCCGGCAAAGCTATTTTTATGGCCTTCTTTGCTATATCGCTGAGAAGCTTTTTTATTGTATAAATCTGTTCCTTTTATTTTTCCTCTTCCTTTTTGGCAATCCTCTCAAAGGCTACCGCGTAGCCGTCTTCTCCATAATGTAGAGAGCGGTTGACTCTGGAAATGGTTGCTGTGGAGGCTCCGGTGGCCTTCGCTATATCGATATAGGTTTTGCCTTCCTGCAAGAGCTTGGCCACTTCATAACGCTGGGCCATGGCCAAAAGCTCATTGATGGTACAGAGGTCCTCGAAAAAACGGAAATACTCTTCCGTGGTTTCCAGCTGCTGCATTCCCTCAAATAAATGTCGTACCTCTTCGGTGTCTAGTTTCCGGTTCATTTTCTTCCTCTCCAAATGCTTCTTTATTCCCAGGTTACAGGGGTAGGTCTTCTGGTATCAAAGACCTTCTTCACGTCAATCAAGTCGGAAAGTCGATCCGCTGTACCGCTGTAGGATTCATACAGGCGATAACCGTCCAGATTTCTTCTTCCCTGCCGGACAAAATCATCTCCGTACTGCATCCAAACCTTTGCGGAATCTACGTTACAGAAGTAATGGAAGCCTGCCGCCTCCAGCAAATCATATTTTCCGTCTTCTTTTCCCTTCTGATAGGGATGCCAGTCCCCGATATCATCTCCAAAGGGGTAAAGCAGAATATCACAGGGATCCGGCAGAAGAGGCTCCACGTTTCTCTCCCAACGATCCGTATCCTTGGAAATGGCAGCCAAATCTCTGGTACCGAAATTGATATGTCCCCAGGAGTGGGAGGCAAATTCATAGCCATCCTCTTTCATGGCCTTGGTAATCTTCTTAACGGTTTCCTTATCCTCTTCAATATTGGGATTAGCCCTGTTCTTCGGATCTAAGGCAGGAGAATTAGGATCAAAGGTCTCATCGGTTCTATAGCCAAGAACGCCGTTATAGCCGGTAAAAGCAATCACCGCCTTATGGCCATGGTAGGCAAAATCCGGATGCTCCTCCACGAACTTATCCAAAATCGGCACCAAATCATAGTCTCCAATGGTGACATTCCCGTCCTTGTCGGTATACTGGTTTTTGGGCTTTCCATTTTCATCCAAAACCATCTTGTCCGCAAAGCCATGACCTTCCATGTAAACGTAATAGTTCACATCGTCCTGGGACATGACAAAGGGCTTCTTGCCCTCCGGAAGCATAATCTGCTTCTTTACCATTTTCTTCGTTCCGTCCGGCTGTTCCTGCATTTCCGCCAAATCATGCATATGCACCATCACGTAACCTCGATCGTACATTTCTTTGATGATTTCCTCAAACTCCGGAATGGTGGTCATTACGGAATTGAACTGCTTTCCCTGATGGGTATCCGTCAAGGCTCTGGTCGGGTCCACAATCAGGATATGGAAGAAAATGTGGGTGATATCATCCATATTGGCGGGAACCAGCTTGCCCTTCTCCTCTTCATACTGAGAAATCTTCGCGGAAATCTCCGTATCAGAAGACAGGTTCAAAGCATTTAAGGTTGCGATGGCACTGTCATAATCATACTGCTTCGCCTGAAGCTCCGCCGTCTTTAAGGCTTCATCCTTTTCCGAAAGAGCCGGAGTTTCACTTGCCTCTACTACATCGCCCTTCTCTTCCGTTTCCCCTTCCCCAAGCTTTACCACCGGGCGATTCTTGGCAATCGTGCTTTCAGAGACCTTTTTTCCGAAGGAAATGCCTCCCTGCTGTTGCACATAGGGCAGGGCATAACGTACCCCGATAAAAGCCAGGAACAACAAAAGAAGCAGAAGAAAAAGAGCAGGATATGCAGGCGCTTCTCCTTCTTTCTTTTCTCTCTCCGCTTCTCCATCCGAATGCGGTGTTCCATCATTTTCTGCTGGTAATACTCGTCATCAAATTCTTCTCTGTTCATCCGACACCTCTCTCTGTCTCCCTCTTATTGTACAAAATATTGCCTTGAACGCAAGGGGGAAATGGAGAGGACTTCAGGAAGTACAGGAGGCAGCAAGGTCGATTTTATAATTCTAAGATTCCGGCTTTCCTTGCAAAATCAGTCCATAATGTTCCATCGCAAAGGTCTGCTGTCTGGAAAACCAAGTATCAAAAAATGGATCCTCCTTCTCGAAATTATGATATCTTTCCAAAATCATACTATTTAGCTGTCGAAAGATTTCTTCCATATTCAGAGTAAAACTAGCCTCTCCACTATGCTCTTTATAAAGTTCATAGAAGAGAATCCTCAATAAATTACTAAACATTTTCATATGTCCTGATACTTCTATTAGCTCATAAATTCCGGCCTGATACCCTTCAATCACCCTTGCATCTTCCGTTTCTGCGTAATACTGGTGAATAGCATCAATAACTGCCTGATTATTGTGGCCTTCTTCCGGACTGATTCCCACAAAATAATCTCCTAAGCCGGTTAAAATAATTACATAAGCTATCTCTTTTCCGGAGCAATATTCTTTGTGAATTAATTTCACACCGAATTTTGCTTCGCGTACCAGACTATCGTATCTTGTTTCACTCATAGATAATCACCTTGTAATTGATACTTTTTTCTGAGCAATCTGCAGATCTGACAGAAAGTAGAAACACATAATGTCCTAGCTTGATTGCTCCGGCTTTCCTTGCAAAATCAGTCCATAATGTTCCAACGCAAAGGTCTGCTGTCTGGAAAACCAATCTTCAAACCTTGGGCTTTCTTTCTTATAAGTATCGTATCGTTCTGCAATCATACTGTTCGTTTTTCGGAAAATTTCTTCAATATCAACAGTAAAGCTGGCCTCCCCATTACGCTCCTTCTTCAGTTCATAAAATAGCAGACCAAGTAAATCACCCAATGTTCTAACATTTCCTGCAACGCGAATTAGCGTGAATATCCCCATCTGATAGCCATCAATCACTCTTTGGTCTCCCGTTTCAGCATAATACTGATGAATAGCGTCTACAACAGCCTGTTCATTATGATCCTCATCAGGATTGACTGCTACACGATAATCTCCAAGTCCACTTAATATCACTACATACGCGATTTCTTTACCTGCACAATATTCTTTATGAATTTGTTTCACGAAGAATACTGCTTCTTCCACTAAATCATCATATGCTCCCATAAAAATTCACCCAATACCATTTACAACGCTTTTTCTGCGTAATCTTTTTAAGTCCTTAGAAGACAAAAACACATAATGTCCTAGCTCGATTGCTCCGGCTTTCCTTGCAAAACTAAGCCATAATCTTCCAATGCAGATTGTTGATATCTGGAAAACCATGGTTCAAAAGATGGATCTTCCTTTTCGAAATTATGATATCTTTCCAAAATCATACTATTTAGCTGTCGAAAGATTTCTTCCATATTCAGAGTAAAACTAGCCTCTCCACTATGTTCTTTATAAAGTTCATAGAAGAGAATCCGCAATAAATTACTAAACATTTTCATATGTCCTGATACTTCTATTAGCTTGTAAATCCCAGCCTGATATCCTTCAATTACTCTTGCATCTAACGTTTCTGCGTAATATTGGTGAATACCATCAATAACTGCCTGATTATTGTGCCCTTCTTCTGGACTGATTCCGACAAAATAATCTCCTAGGCCGGTTAAAATAATTACATAAACTATTTCTTTTCCGGAGCAATATGCTTTATGAATTTGTTTCACGGCAAATTTTGCGTGCCGTACCAGTCTATCGTATCTTGTTTCACTCATGGATAATCACCTCAATTTAATTATTTTATATCGAATCCCTTCTTTTATGCCAGATAGTTCATTTGCTCCTGTTATTTTTGCATTACTAATTATATCCGGTAATGGTTTTTGTGTCACCTCAATTTCACCACTCAACAACCTTCCGCCTGAAACAAACTGATCCATATATGCACTTGGACTATTAACTGATGGCATAGATATATTCTCTATAGGTTGTGATGTCTGTATCATAATTGCTCCATCCTTACTGTTTAAATCTACGCCAGATAATATTGTTCTTCCAAATTCTTCATGATTTATAATCTTAAAGATACCATTTTCATTAGAACATATACCACTGTAATGTGTCGCGTAATAATCTAGACTACTTTTCGGAACAGAAAAAACTCCACCTCCTGTAGCTAAACTATTATTTGGATTTCCAAAATTACCATTATGAGAATAAATATTATTAGCATCACTTGCTGCATTTTGAAAATGTACAAGCTCGAGTTCTACTTGATTTGAAGTTAGTTCATTTGCAATTTCTTGTAAATTATTACAGTTTGAAATATTACTATTATTGGGACAAAGATCCTTAATGTATTGTACAACGCCTTGGTCTGAGATAAACTCATCAGCACGTAGTAAACATGCATTATTACTTATTCCTGAATATGACTTAGGTTTAGCAGCTTTTTCTATTTTTAAGTTAAAAATATCATTGATACTATAATTATCAGCATCAAATATTCCCGCATCATATCTATTCTTGAATTCAGCCATGGTTTCAATTCCATTTAGCTTACTGTGCATTATCTCACTTGCCACTGTTTCTCTGCTTTTATAATTTTCCATTAATATATCTCTATCTTTAGATGATAATGTATACCAGTCATCTCCCCATTGATTTTGTACATGCTTTATATTTTCGTAATGCTTATCTAATTCAAGCTTTTTGATATACTTCTCAATAAGATCATCAGAGTATCCTGCTTCTTTCCCTATTTCTCGTAGAGCTTTGGAAGCCTCGTGGTCAGCCAGAAATATTGGTATCACTTATATCTTCAATCGAACTTCTTATATTAGCTAAACGTTCTTTACTAATAGTATTATCCCTACTGATGGAATCTCCGACAGAATCTACAATTTTATCCAAATCGCTATTCAATGGATTTTGAAACTCATCCACATAATGATAGTCTTCCGCATTATAAACATAATCCGGATATTCTTCCATTGATGCATCACTTTCTACTTCTCCCATTCTGGGACAAATAGAAATCATACACAATACAACAGTTGTCCAATCCCCTATCTCTGCCGCATAAAGACCATCTCTTACTCCGGTTGTATAATTAAGTGCAGTACCCAACCCCGGTACGAAAGACAACGTAAATCTTAAATATCCCGCATTCTTATTATCTCCACCATAAGGGCTAAATCCTCCCCAGATAAAATCATAAGCTTCTTCTCTTCCTTCTTCTGAAAATGTCGTGTAGAGAGCTGAGATGCCAAACATCGTTCCGGATGCCACCGCTATAGCTGCTGTTCCTAATCCAGCGGTTGCGCACCCAATGCCTACAGCCACTGCTAAAACAAGGGAATATGCCACCACTGTAGGCCAACCAAGATTTTGTATAAGTCCTATAATAGACGATCCTGATTCAGTCCATCCGCCGTCGTCCGCAAGTACAGATATTTCTCCATACCTTGCCAGTACGGCAATAATGATAAAAGCAGTACAGCAAACTAAAACTACAGTGGTAATCGACTTATTAACTTTTATAATACCAATCTTAATAAATGATAAGATAATAAGAATCGCAGATAGTATCAGCCTGATTTCAAAATTAAAATCTACAGTAAACCACAAACAAAGGTTTAGAGCAGAACATAAGAATAAACCAATACTTAATCCTAAAAGCCTTAATTGAAACCCTCCAAATATAGGAGGCTTCTGCTGCCCTTGAGCTACTTTTTGATAGCGAAAGCTGGCATTAAGCATCATCAACAAGGGGGCTATTCCCCCATTTTCATACTTCATACATGAAATGAGAAGCATCACAGACAGCAAAAAGACCGCATAGGGATTAAAAATAAATAAATTTAACAGAACAGCGAGAGCCAGCTCTTGCCATATGTAAAAGTCTATCTTATTACTGGTAGCCTTCTCACACCTTTTAATGTCTCTCCTAAAGATAAGAAATAAGAGAAATTAGACTTCAGCTTTCCGGATACTATATCAGCAATAAATGTCCGAACTGCAATAGCTAGAAGGTAATAAAGAACGGCAGTAATCGTTACTGTATTTATCGTATCTACAAACCTAGGAAGCCCAATTACCCCAGAGGCATCCGCTCTCCCGGCCAATAAATAAGGGGTCGATTTTCCAAAAATTGATTGTATCTTTATATAAAAAGTATCATTTAAATAGCAGAGCGCAAATATATTCCAGAGAAAAACTGCTAAAGACATAAATGCTGTGATTGCAAGTGTTTTTAAGAGGTTTTTCCAATTCATAAAAGCCTTTAATAATATTTAATATTATCAATTTTATAAATCAAAAAAGCTCCTTGGGGAATTGTTGATCTTGTGTTAATCTTTTAAAACTAAGTCTGGTATAGTACTCCGGATCCTCTTTTTCCAAGTCTTTAGCTCTAGCATAATTATCTAAATCAGAACAGCAATTTTTCTCAATATATTTAATAATAGTCTTGCCAAGCGTTTTATTTCGTCCTCTTCTAAAATCGAGAACTTTATGAGCATCATCTACCTGTATAATTTCTAACTGTTTTTTTCCGATATGAATCAGTTCATCAACTTCATATTTTTTTCCGGAATTATTGTCAAAACACTGCAAAAAGACCCTTGAAACAGGAGTCACTTTAAGAGGAACCTCTCCACTATATTTATCCGAAACTTTATCTGAAAAAGTTAATTTATTTAACGTTCCTAAATCACGTTTTTCAATTTCCTCTCTCAACTGATTATAAACTGTTTTAATATTGGAATCTGCAATCAACAGTGCTTCATCTTTTTCAGCGTCTTGCTTGATTGCCAAATATACGCCCTCAACATTTGTAAAGAATATCCCCTTACTTTCTGCAAAAGACGGCTTTTTCAAGGCAATAATATCCTTGCTTTTTATCCAGTTCTGAATAAATGTAATGACGATATCATTGATTGCTATACCTTTTTCAGTATTAATTAATGTTTTATGTTCTAATGCCTCACGAGTTAAAGACTCTAGTCGAGTATTATTCAGAGTTTCAAACAGCAAAGGGGTATTTACAAATCCCATGCTACGTATATGCTTAGTCTCCGCCATAATATACTTAAAAACCATAATATATTCATTTAGAGACATTGTATGTAAAATTACAGGTCTTTTCCCTCTCATTTTTACCACCTACTTCATTATGTCTTCCGGAACAATTGTTAATCCGTACTTGCCACCCAACCAATATTCTTTATTCACTTTAATAATGCATTTAATTTCATTATCAGAAAGACCTGTTTCCTTGGATAAATATATATTCTTACTATCCATCCAATCAAAATTATGATTTCTTCTTTTAATAAGCACTCCATCATATTCAGTTGTCACCCATAAAGAATAATCATCTACGAAGAGATATCGAACTTTTTCTCCCGGTAATCCATCTTCAACTGAATACTTATTTATAATTTGAGGCTTCCCATCATTCAAAGTTACTTGGACTAGACCACCTTCTTTCATATATCCTGTTCCAATCCAAATCTTTCCATCTGTATCTTTTACTATGGAAGTAACATATGGATGGGTAAGTCCGGCATTTTTCCCCAAATAGCTTTTATCACCATCATCAGAAATATATGTTATCCCTCCCTGTGAATCTAAATATGAGCCAAAAAGAATACCCTGTTCCATTGGCAAAATAACATTTACTGAATCGGAAAGTAATCCGGTTTTCTTATTTAGGACATCTTCTACCTCCCAATTTCCCCTCCTCTCCACTAGTTTAGCAGCACCATTGTATGTCCCACAGTATATTTCATGATTTTTTAACGCTATTGTATTCACTCTTCCCTTAGGGATCTGTGGATATTGAAAGTTAGTTTTACTACCATTGCTTTGAAGATGCGTTAATCCATCTTCATGTCCAATCCAAACTCCTCCTTCCCCATCACCTACAATACTGGCTGTATAAATCATCTTGATGCTTTTAATATCTGATACTATTGTTTTTGTAATGGGATCATAGACCTTTAGACCCTCATTCGTTCCAACATAAACATGTATCCCATCACTATAAAGAGCTGATATCTCTGATTTATCCTCCAGAATTTGGAAATGATAAGAAGAAACTTTATATTCTCTTCTTTTTTCTTTTTTTATGCCATAACTCAGAATGCCTACTACCACTAAGACAAATATGATATTTACAATTATGTTAAGTTTTTTCATTTTCCGATATCTAATAGCCTAAATGGCAATTCTTTAACTTCACCACGATCATGCGTAACATATATGATACATTTACTATTACAGTAATTCTTCCTTAAATAGTCCATTATGATTTGCTTGGTTTGAACATCTACATTGGATAATGGTTCATCCAATAATAAATTTCCCTTATCGGACAATAATGCTCTTGCTAAAGAAACTCTCATCGCTTGTCCACCTGATATTTCCTCAGGATACTTATGCAGTAAATGTTCTATTTGAAGTCCATTAACAACTTCTAATATTCTTTCCTCGCTTTTCTCCATCATTCCATATGACACATTTTGTTTCACTGTCATGTGGTTCCATAAAGTAGGATCTTGAAAAACTATTCCGATATCTCTTTGATTAGGACTGAGCTTTTTGTCAATTTTCTTTCCGTTAATACTAATTTCACCACTGTATTCATAATCAAATCCAGCTATTATTCTTAGTAAAGTTGATTTTCCGCACCCACTGCTCCCAACAATAAATAAGCCATTATTATCATTCACACGAAAGGAAATACCCTCTAAGACTTTAACGCCATTAAATTCTTTTTGTATTTCCTGTACTTCTATCATTTCCTTCTACTCTCCTTAAATACTTTTGTAAAACATAATAATATTATTTCTATAGCCATAATAAATAATACCACAATTATGGAAAATGCGGATACATATTCTGATGCACCATAATGTAAATAATTGTAAATTTTCACCGTAACCGTCTCTTTACCCGGCGCCATTAAAATTAAGGGGATTCCTTCCTCTGCAAAAGCAAAGAAAAAAGATAACGCCATACCCAAAAGTATACTTGGCAATAACATATCAAACTTTATTCTAAAGTAATCTATATATCGTATGGATAAAATTTCCGCTATTTCTAAGGCTTTTTTGTCCACCCTTAGCATAGAAGCATATAGTAATAAAACTATAATAGGTGCAGACTTTAAGGCACAACCAAGAGACGTCATTAAAATACTATGTTCAAGTCCTGTCCATCCAAAAAAATTTACTAACTTTAATAATCCCATGGCCTGAATTGTACCCGGAATTGCTATGGCATAAAAAATAAAACCTGCCAAACCGAAATGCTCTTCACTTAAAAATTTCGCAGGATAATAGGAAATCAAAACACACATTACAGCGCTAAAAACAGACATCCAAAAAGATGTCTTAAATTCTTCAGTAATTAAAGCAAACGATGCAAAAAAGTTTTTAATTCCTCCCATTGTAGTTCCTAAAGTTATGATTGGAAATGCCAGTTGTATAACAAGTATAAAAAATGCACAAAAACTTAATATTTTAGTCCATCCGGTAATTTTCAAGCAGTACTTTGTCCTAATATTTTTTTTGCTACTAAAACTTCTTAAATTGCTAACCAGCCAATGAACCGGGACGACCAGTACTATAAACAAAGGAATGCATTGTGCATAGGCTTTTATAGCACTTCCTGTTCTACTATACATAGAAAAAATATCCAATACATATGTATTATATTGAAACATAGAAGGAACAGAAAACTCTGTCATTGAAAAGGTACATATCAGTCCAGCTACCCCAAGTCCATATGGGTAAAGAGACGGTACGATTACTTTCCAGACCGCAAAATTATCATTTCTGTAAGTAACTGCCATTCTCAGTTTATCAGTATCCAGATTTTCTATGCCAAGTAATAAAAACAGTACAGTAATGGGAAGATACGCCATTGCCTCAACAAAGACGCAAGCCCAAAAGCCACTAATGGAGTATTGTATTATACCGGGTTTAAATATGCTAAGAATCTGAAGAATATAAATCCAACTCAAAGCATAAATATAAAAGGGTATGGGAATCGTTATCGCAAAGAAATAACGATTCCATCCCTTTAAATGCTTTGAAGTGCTAATATACAATGCCGCAAGAAACCCAAGTACTAAATTAATGATAGTCACTGCGACAGCTAACTTCAGACTATTTTTTAAGAGTAAAAATTGTCGCGTTCCAAACGAAAAGTCGAATAGACCTATCTCTTGAGCTAAAGTTCCAATAATTGGCAAAACAATAAATATGATATATATCAGCAAACCTATATACTTTTCTTTATTGGTAAATGGATTTTTCATACTTATTTTGCTGTAGCAAAGAGTTCTTCCATATCTTTAGCAGAGACTTCCATAGAATGATATATTTCCTCCAAGCTTAATGTCATCCCTTTTATGCCATTCTCTTTTGCATCTCTGATAGACAGGTCATAAAAACCGTCTTCCACTAATTTTCTTTCTGTTTTTTCTTTTAAAATGTAATCAATAAATATTTTTGCATTTTCTTTGTTGGGTGCTCCTTTTATCAATGCAACCGTACTCGGTGTTACAAGGGTTCCCATTTGATTGTCTCCTTGATCAGGATAAACCATAGACACATGAGCACCATCTTCTATAGCTTCTCTGGCATCATCTGAATCTGTAAAACCAATAGCAACTTGGCCTTTCGCCGCCATATCTTTTGTCACTGAATTTCCATCAACCACATTCACGCCTAAATTAATAATATCTGTAAAAAATTTTTTTGCTTTTTCTTTTCCCCATTGTGCATACAAGGCTGCCGCCATAGTTTTCGTTGTTCCGAACATCGGATAGGCAATCGCCAATTGCTTTCCTGAATACTTTCCACTAGTAAAATCTTCAATCGAAGTAGGAAAATCCTCTTTGGAAAGCAAATCATTATTTACCAAAAACACTCTTGCCCTTCCTCCAACCGCAGTCCACATAGAACTGCTGGATTTATAATACTGTGGAATGTCTGTTGCTGAGGGAGAGATATACGCATCAAGCACACCTTGATTTTCTAGAGTAATAGTTTGTACAAATTCATTATTCCAAAAAACGTCACAAATAGGATTATGCTTTTCGGCAATAATCCTATTCACTAATCCGGGTCGTTTTATTTGCTTCGGTATCATAAACTACCTTGACTTTAATTCCTGTTTCTTTTTCAAAATCTTTTATGATTTTTTCGCTAAACACCTGATCGATTGCTGTATAGACAACCACCTCTTTTGATTTAGTTTGTGCTGCCCCACAGGCAATTAAACTTCCCAAAAAGATTGAAATTGCAATTAAAATAAAGCTTTTCTTCCAAATCATTTGAAACTCCTTTTTCTATCACTTGACAGTTTGAATGCATTTTCTAACATTTCTTTAAAAAGTGAGCTTTTATATCACTAATTAAGTAAAAATAGATTATTTCATATATTCAAAACTGTCAAGTTGTATGAAGTTCCAAAGAAAGAAAGTCTTATGTATTATCCCTCTCCGTTTAACTTATGCAGGAAAGGAGATACTCCCTTATACAGTAAAAGGCAGAGAACTACATCAATCATACCTTTCACAAAGGTAAAGGGCACGTTAAAGATAAGCAAAGCCTTTTCAATGCTGCCAATGGAGGGAAGAATCAACTCATAAGCAGAAAGCACTACCTCTTTCGGCATGAAATTGTAATAGAAGGGATAAACCACCAGGAGGTTGGAGGGATAGGAAATAGCCGCCATAAGCACTGCACCAACAACGGAGGCCAGGATTGCACCCTTCTTCGTCTTATTTCTCTGATAAATAAATCCTGCGGTACCTGCAAAGCTTGCTCCCAGGATAAAGTTGGAAAGCTCTCCTACGCCGAAGGAACCGGAGCTAAAGCTATGAAGAATATTTTTGATAAGCTCCACCAAAATGCCGGAAACAGGCCCCAAGGCAAAGGCTGCAATTAAGGCAGGAAAATCCGAAAAATCAAACTTGATAAAGGGAGGCATTAAAAAAGGAATAGGAAACTCAATCCACATCAAAATATACGCTATAGCGGATAATATTCCTGTTATCGCCAAAAATCCCACACTACTCTTCTTCACACTGCTCACCATTCTTCCCTGACTTTCTGCTTTCATTGCTGTCCTCTCTTTCTTTGCATTTTCTGCAAACTGTATTCTTCCGGTGGTTCTTTTCGAAAGGCTTTAGGACCGGGCATTTTCCTTCTTTTTTGTATTTTCAAAGGAATTCTTTTGGGAAAAATGCCTTTGAAAATAGAAAAAGCCCTGTACAAAAAGTACAGGGCAGAAAGCACAACGCTCGTCTTCTTCCATCCAGACTATACTGTTGGTACCGGAGTTTCACCGGTTCAACTGCTTTCGCAGGTCGCGGACTTTACCGCCAGTGGGGACTTACACCCCGCCCTGAAGAACATTCATTTTTACGATACTAAGAATACTCCTCTGCCTAAAACCTTTTGCAAGGAATATTTTCGACGCTCTTAGAACTTAATCCATCCCAGCACGCCGGCTACGGAGCTGAACAGGATAATCGCTACGAAGAAGGGGCAAAGGTATTTAATCATAAAATTAAATACCGCCTTTCTCTTAAAGGGAGCATCCTTTCGCATAACCTCCGCCGCAATACCGTCTACGCCAATTACTCGCACCACCAAAAGACAGGGTAGCCATGGCTGCGATAGGCATCATGACAGAGTTGGTCAGGAAATCAAAGAAATCCAGGAAAGGCATATTTTTCAGTATGGTGATGAAGGACAGAGGGCCATAGCCTAAAGCACTCAGGGTTCCCAAAACCACCATTATCAAAAGTAAAACCAGAGTGGCCTTTCTTCTGCTCCACTTCAGCTCATCCTGGAAGGTGGAAACCGCACTTTCCGCAAGGGCGATGGCGGAGGTCAGTGCCGCAAAGAAGACCAGCACGAAAAATAGAATGCCTACTACCCGTCCGAAGCCCATGCTTGCAAAGATTTTCGGCATGGTAATAAACATCAGGGAAGGGCCGGCCTTTAATACGGAGGGGTCTCCATTGGAAAAGGCGAAAACCGCAGGAATAATCATCAGTCCTGCCAAAACCGCAATGGCCGTATCAAAAATCTCCACATGACTGGTGGATTCTTCGATGGAAAGGTCGGACTTCATATAGGAACCGAAGGTAATCAGGATTCCCATGGCAATGGAGAGGGAATAGAACATCTGTCCCATGGCGGAAACCACCGTCATCCAAGAGAAGTTCTTGATATTGGGAACTAAGAAGTATTTTACCCCGGCAAATGCTCCCTTTCTGGTGATGGCGTAAATGGAAAGCAGGATGGCCAGAATCACCAGAATCGGCATCATAAAGGTGGAAACCTTTTCAATACCATTTTCCACACCCATAAAGATAACCCAAATCACCAAAATGGTGAAAATCAAGAACCAAAACTCCGTCTTTACCCCATTTCCGATAAATTCCGTAAAGTACTCCGCTGTGGCAAGAGCCTCCGTTTCTCCCTTAATATAGCCGAAAAGATATTTACATACCCAGCCGCCGATGACGGAATAATAGGGCACAATCAGAATGGGGATAATGGCATTAATCCAGCCTCCCGCCTTAAACATCCAGTCCTTTCCGAAGTGGGTATAGGCGCCCACGGGACTCTTTCTGGTCATTCTTCCGATGGCACTTTCCGCAATAATCATGGTATAGCCGAAGGTAAGCATCAGTAAAAGATACACCAAAAGGAAGATTCCTCCCCCGTATTTCGCCGCCAAATAGGGGAATCTCCAAATATTTCCCAAGCCCACCGCAGAGCCTGCGGCGGATAAGACAAAGCCCAGGCGGGAGCTGAACTTACTTCGTTTTTGCTTTTCACTACTCATTTTCTAGTTCCTTTCTACTGCTACGACATTCTTTCCTTACAGTGCCTCTCCTTCCGCTCCCAAAAACTTCAAGGCCTGATAGAGTCTGGCGAGGGGCAGGCCCATCACATTGTAATAGTCCCCTGCAATGCCCTTTACAAAGGGGGCAAAACGTCCCTGAATGCCATAAGCCCCCGCCTTATCCATAGGCTCTTTGCTTTCGATATAATCCCAAATTTCCCGCACCGTAAGTCTTGCGAACTGCACCTCGGTCTTTTCGTAAAAGCCCATTTTCTTCCCCTGAAAATGAAGGCTGACCCCGGTATAGACCTGATGGGCTCTTCCGGAAAGGGCGGAAAGCATCCTGTAGGCATCCTCCTCACTTTTCGGTTTTCCCAAAATCCGATCCTCGAAAAATACCACTGTGTCCGCCCCAATCACAAGATAGTCCTTCGGATACTGCTTTGCCACGTCCTCCGCCTTCTGAAAGGCCAGCTTCTGCACCAAAAGACTGGGATCCGCCTCCGTTACATCCTCCGCTATTCCGCTGGGATGAATCTCCGCCTTAAGTCCCAGAAGCTGAATCAGCTCCTGTCTTCTTGGAGATGCGGAAGCCAAAACCACCTTGGGAAATAGCACCGTAATGGGCTTTTCCTTTTTTTCTGCTTCCTTCCTTCTTTCCTCCCGCTCTTTTAATTTATGTTCCAAAAGGTCTACATCTTCTTTGGAAAGCCCCAGCTTTTCCAAGAAGTCCTCGTCTTTATTTGTAGCGTCTCCCATTTTTCTTCCTTTCTTTTTTTGCAATTGCCCCTCTGTTTTTGCAGTCGCCTTTCTATTTTAACGATTTTTTTCTGTTTTCACAGTAATTTTTTTACAATTTGCCATAAAAATGATTTTCTTTCTCTTTTTTGTGAAATACGATGTTTTCCGAGAAAATAAGCGGAGAAAACAGCAAAGAAATTTCCTCTTTTCTCCAAAAGATTTCTTCTTGCATTTTCTCCGGCTTTATACTAAGGTGAAACCATCGCACTACGCGCAGTACATGTCTTAGAGAAAGGGAATTCTATGAAAATCGAAAATGTAAACAACGTGGAAGGTTTATTTAAGCTCTTGAATGACTTACATGGAAAGGTAGAGTTGGTTTCTCCGGAAGGAGACCGAATTAACTTGAAGTCCAAGCTCTCCCAGATGCTGATGATGTCTCAGATGTTGGACAAGGCTTATATCAAGGAGCTGGAACTGATTGTCCATGAGCCGGAGGACATGAAGAAGGTTGTTGAATTCATGATGGGAGATGCCCACAATTGATTTTCCGCACTTCCGAAAACTTGACTCTTCCCAAAGCGGAAGAGTCTTTTTTTTCTGATTTGCTGGTGGTGGGAGGCGGCTGTTCCGGCTTAGCCGCCATCTCTGCCGCAGCGGATCTTGGGATTGAAAACAGTCTTTTATTGGAAAAAGAAGAAAGCCTTGGAGGGCGTTTAGGAAAAAGCACGGAAGAGATAAGCGGGCTCTTTGCAAAGACCGTTCAGCCTAAAGAGCTTCTGTCCCATTTTTCCCTTTTTCTGGAAAATTATGGAGTCGCTCATCAAGAGGGTGTGGAAGTAGAGGAAATTTATGTTCTTTCAAGGGAGGCTCTTTCGATAGTGCATTCCCAAGGCGAAGCTTCCGCTTATCGCTATCTCTTAAAGGCTAAAACGAAGGAAGGAGAACGCTTCTTTATCAGTAAGGCTTTAGTCTTGGCTGTGGGAGCATTTACTCCGGAGGAAAATGCCGCTGTTTCTGTTCTTATAGAAGAAGAGAAGAAAACAGGCTCCCCCCGACTTTTCCTGACAGCACAAAGTCTTGCCCCCTCCCAAAGCATTGCCGAAGCAGTGCAATCCGGTGGAGCTGTGGGTAGAATGGTAGGAGAAATGCTTTTAAAAGAAAAAGCATAAACAGGGATTTTTAAAAACAAGGGGCTGTAAAAAAATCAAAATAAGAAATAGAAAACTATTTTGATTTTTTTACAGCCCCTATTATGAAAATACTTTCATGCTTTTTTTCTATTATAGCTTGATTATCCGATTCCACCGTAAAATGCACCTGCTATAAGTGCAAGCAATGCAAGTCCTGTATAAACATACTTACCCAAAAAGAACCAGGTATCTCCTTTAGGCTTCTTTGCACCTGTATTTACCGCTTCCATTGTATACTGCTTTCCAAATATAAAGAACAACATTACTGAAGCAAGTACCGCACCAATAGGGCAAATATAGATAGACACCGCATCCATCCAACTTCCTACAATTCCCTGTATCAATACTGCAACAACGACGCCGAGTACACCAATTATTCCTACTGACTGTATTCTACTCAGTCTAAACTGCTGCTGCAATGTAGCTACAGGCGCCTCATACAGATTCACAAGTGAACTGAGTCCTGCAAAGGTAACACATACGAAGAATATAATTCCTACAAGCATACCACCGGGCATCTGATTCATGATATTTACAAGGTAAATGAACATGAGTCCCGGGCCGCCTTCACTAAGCTCCGCACCGGATGTGGCCATAGCAGGGATAATCACCAATGCTGCAAAGAAGTGCCGCAACTGTATCAAATATAGCTATGTTCATTGCAGAGAAAGGTACATCTTCTTTCTTACTGAGATAGGAACCGTAAATCACTGTGCCATTACCTGCAATAGATAGTGAAAAAAATGCCTGTCCGAATGCAAATATCCAAAGTCTTACATCCTTTAATCCCTCCGGATTTACAGTAAAGATATACTTGTATCCGTTCACTGCACCCGGTTGAATTCCTATGTAAATAGCCAGTCCAATCATCATTACGAAAAGCAGTGGCATCATAAACTTGTTTGCTTTTTCTATACCATCCGCAACTCCAAATGCCATAATGGCGAAATTTACAATAAGCGCTATAATAATCCACATATTGTTTCCGAAAGCCGTAGCGGTAGATCCAAAAGTTCCTCCTATGACTTCCATATTTGTGCCCATGCCAAAGAGCTTACCTGTAAATGCCATGACAACATATTTAAAAATCCAGCCCACTACACAGGAATATCCTATAGCAAGAGCCAAAGAACCTATTGTCGGTATAATTCCTATGCTCTCACCAAGTTTTCTACTTTTTCCGGCATGTGCCATAGCAGCGCCGAATGCACCTATAGGACCTTTCCCTGTGCTCCTTCCCAAGGCGATTTCTTCCACAACTCCTGTGCTACCGATTAAGATAACAAATAAGAAGTAGGGAATCAAAAAAGTCATGCCTCCCCAGGCTGACACAAGCACCGGAAATCTCCACAGGTTTCCCATACCTACAGCCGAACCTACACAGGCTATAATAAAACCTATTTGTGAGTTAAATCCATCCTGCTTTACAGCGGTATTATCTGAACCCATAAGCTTCCTCCATCTTGATAAAAATGTAAGTCCCTTTGTGGATAGCAGTCCGGTCTTTACAAGACCGGACGCCAAGATATTTTATTTTTTTACGAGTATCGCCGGCATATCCTACGATATCTCATTTATTTTTCCCAATATTTGTAATTTCCTTCATCACACATTTCTTCCTTAGATGGAGCATATGGCTCTGCCCATGCATGGAAATGTCTCATTGGTAATGTATGACCAAAGGTAATCTTTAGATTGGGAACCGTATCTCTGTCTTTATAAAGCTGTGTCAGTGCTGCAATAATATAGTCCATGTGCTGCTTGCTAAACTGACTTCTGTTAATCGCCAGACGGACAACATTACATACTTCCTTCTGCTGCTCAGGAGTTTTCAGATCATATTCCATAGAGAAATCTCCAAGCTCTGAACAACGGATACCGTAACGGTGAATCATCTCCAGAGAAAGTGCCTGTCCAGCAAAGCTCTCATGACCTCTCTTATAGTTAAAGAACTTATCTACATCAATATAAATTCCATGTCCTCCTGCAGGCTGTACTACAGGAACACCATTTGCCGTAAGGCCGTCTGCCAGATACTGACACTGTCTTACTCTTTCGTCCTGATAATCAAATCTTGCCTCCTCATACATACCCTGGCAAAGCGCCATAATATCATGTCCGGACATTCCGCCGTAAGAATCATTGCCGTAAGCGGAAATCTGACGAACCTTCAAAAGGTGTCCGATATCTGTCTTTACGCTACCGTCCTCATTGAACTCTGAGAACTTCTGCCAGAAAAGTCCCTTGTCACGGAAGGCTAAAACGCCTCCCATATTGGCATGTCCGTTTTTCTTAAGGGATGCGGAAACCACATCAAAGTAGGAGAACATCTCCTTTGCAATTTCACAGATGGACTTGTCTCCATAGCCCTCTTCATTCATCTTAATGAAGTAACAGTTCTCTGCCCATCTTGCACCGTCCATAACAAAGGGAATGTTGTACTTATGGGCAATCTGGGAAACCTCTCTGATGTTCTTCATGGAAACAGCCTGTCCGCATACAGAGTTATTGGTAACTGTAGAATAAATCAGCGGAACATTCTCCACCCCTACAGCCTCAATCAGCTGGTTGAGCTTATCAATATCCATATCTCCCTTAAAAGGATTCTTCTCATATTTTCCGCTCTTTGGTACCTCAAATAAGATTTCCTTATGGAAAAGATTTCTGGGCACATTGCCCATTTGCTTGATATTACCTTCTGTAGTATCAAAGTGAGCATTGGAAGGAATGGTGAAAACTTTACCCGGCCATCTCTTTGCAAATAAGGGCTTTAATACATCAAACAAAAGTGCCTCTGCACAACGTCCCTGAGGAACGATAAATGTATTAGGTCTTGATAGCTGGTACTTACCACCATTGATAAATCCGCCCTCATAGTCCACCAGATACACTTCATTCATCATTTTTTCAACATCATCCTTGTCTACACCTTCTTTGATGTAATTGATGAGTCTCTTCTGATTGTCTCCTCTTTCCCATACATCTCTAAATGCATCCAAAAAGAACATAATATCCTTTGTTTCTTCCGTAAGATTCATCTGCAAGGAACATCGCTGACCACTGTGTGTCTGTCATGGATGTAGTACCCGAATCGGAAAGACAGTCAATGTATAAAAAGACCTGCCGGAAAAAGCAAACTCATTGTAATGCGTCATTTCCAGAGCTTTTTCTTCTCTGCTCCTGGGTAACTGTAGGAACTTCTCTCACTACGTGTGTCCATGACTTTGGTGCCTCTACACCTAACATTTTTCTCGTACTCCATTTTAATACCTCCATATATAAAAATATATTTTTGATACCCCGGTCATCGTAAGAAACGACTGGCGGACGGTATTACAATCCCTTGAAGCAAGATAGAAATACTGCTTTAGCCAATATGTCGCTATGTGCTTAATAGCCAAATTTTATATATTTAAATATATTGTTATAAGCATATTGCTATGAGAATAATTTATCACCCTTTTAACCACTTGTCAATATTGTTTTAATTAAAAAGCTATTTTTTTAGTGATATTTTAGTGCATTTGTGTGTATTTTGTACAAATATCGGCTTTTTGAAACAAAAGCTTCAGAAATAACAAAATAGTGATTTGATAAATTTTTATGAGATTTTTCTTTGCCTTTACACTAGGTTTCTGCATAAATGTATAAAAAAAGCCTTTGTTTTCCTATATGTTTTTGCAGCAAATAATATTTGAGAATTTTATTGAGAATTTTTTTCTCATTTCTTTTCCATCTATCTCTATACCCCAAATTTGTCATTTTGGTGATTTTGCTTAAAAAACCGATTTTAGGAGCATGAAGTTTTGCTATAATAAATTAGGGTTGTTTTATAAAAATTTTTTTTGTGCTGAAAGCATACAAATAGAATTTGGAGCGATTATGAATGAATTGGATATAAAAAAATATATTGATCTTTCTGATTTTTTAGGTACAGTACTGGGACCTGATTACGAAATTATAGTATATGATCTAAAGCAAATCCTATATATCATTAACGGAAATATCAGCGGCAGAAAAAGTGGAGATCTGCTCAGTCCAACTATGAAAAGTATTTTACAAAAAGAAGAGTCCGCCAAAGGAAACATGGCTATCAAATTATAGAGCGCTTTCCTCCAATGGCAAGATTCTAAGATCCTCTTCTTTTTTTATAAAAAGATGAAAGTTGCAAAAGTCGTAGGTGGGCTAAACATAAACTTCGATGATAATCGATACAAAGAACTATCAAATCTAATTTTTTCTCTATGTCATCCGGATAATTATGTATCCAAAAATATTTCCATAGAAATAAAGGGAAATGATGAGCAAACAATCTTTTCGGAAAATATTTCAAATACTATAGACGAAATATTGAATAGAATAAACAAGTCCCTTCCTTTCAGTGATCTAAGTCATTCAGAAAAGCTTGATATCATACGACAGCTTTATCAAAAAGGCATCTTCTCTATGAAGGGCTCTGTTAAAACTGTAGGGAACAGGCTGTGCTGCTCCCCCGCCAGTATGTATCGGTATTTGGAACTTGTAAAAAAGGAAAAATAATTTGATATGTTTTTAAGATTAGCAGAAATATGCTAACATATTGATTTAAGAACAATAATTAGAACTACACCCATCAACGGATACCCTACAAAGCAACACAGGGTTTGGGTACATCAAGAAAGGAGATTTTAACATGCTGAAGAAACATCAATTCTGGGCAGTCGTAACAGTTGTCGGCATGGTGATGTGCTTTATCACAGGACACGCTATGGCAGCAGGACATAAGCCAAAAGCGGTGACAGAATAAAGTAGCATAAATACAAAAAGGGACTGTAAAAAAAATCAAAATGATAAAGAAATTTTCGGCAATATAGGTCTGGATACGGGGTAGTCTGAGCCCGATATTTGCGAAATCCGGTGAATTGAAGAACTGTAAAAATCAATAAATGAAGCGAATAATGCAGTATAGGTCTATAAGAGGGGTAATCTGAGCCCGCCGGTACTTACTGAAAGCGAGCAAAGCGAAGCTTGAAGTTAGTACCGCTGCGAAGGCGAGGTTAGCGGGAGCGTGCCCCGATTATAGACCTATACTGCATTAGAGCGCATCTTTATAAATAGAGTCCTTCAATACATAGAATTAAGCAAACGGGAGCGTGTCCCGTTTCAGACCTATATTGCTTAGAAGATTTATTTTGATTTATCTTACAGTCCTTTTTTAGTCTTTAATCCTTCTTTTCCTTGTCACCGTATTTTGTTGCAATTTCGAATAACAAGCTCTTTCCCTGTGATATCTGTAAATCCACACCTGTATCATTGGGCTTGTTCTCTGCGAATTCATAATCCTTATCCGGAAGAATGGCATTTAACAAAATTCCTACTAAAGATCCTGTGGCAATGCCGGAGAAAGCAATCTGAATCCCGAAGAGCTGAAAATGCAGGGCTCCCTCGGAGGAGTAGTTGATTCCGATGGACAAGACCAGAATCATAGCCGCCACAATGATATTTCTACTCTTGGAGAAATCCACCTTGGTTTCCACCACATTTCGAACCCCCACCGCAGAAATCATGCCGTATAGCACCAGGGAAATTCCGCCGATGATGGCCTGAGGCATTGCCTCAATCACCGCGGAGAACTTCGGGCAGAAGCTAAGGAGTACCGCAAAGCAAGCCGCCAGACGAATGACTCTGGGGTCATAAACCTTGGTTAAGCTCAGCACACCGGTATTTTCTCCGTAGGTTGTATTGGCAGGAGCACCGAAAAGGGAAGCAAGCGTTGTGGCTAAGCCATCTCCCAAAAGGGTTCTATGTAAGCCCGGATCCTCCAGATAGTTAATGCCTACCGTAGAGGAAATGGCGGAGATATCGCCGATATGCTCCATCATCGTTGCAAAGGAAATGGGGATAATGGTCAAGCTGCTGCTCAGAAGTAAAGCCGGGTCCAGCTTACCCTCGGTAAATAGGGAGAAAACCGTTCTGTGATAGTCTATCGGAAAGCCGAAAATCGGCGCTTCATTAATACTGTCAAAAGGCACAAAGCCTAAAACCGCCGCAAAGCTGTAGGATATCAACACGCCCAAGAGGATGGGAATGATTTTCACCATTCCTTTTCCGAAAATGTTGCAAAAGATGACTACGCAGATAGCCAGAAGAGCCAGTCCCCAGTTGGTGGAACAGTTTTCCACTGCAGACTTGGAAAGGTTTAACCCGATGGCAATGATAATCGGTCCTGTAACCACCGGCGGAAAATATCGCATAACCCGATTGGCTCCAAAGGCCTGAAAGAGAAAGGCCAGCACCAGATACATTAGTCCTGCGCAGGCTACCCCGAAGCAGGCGTAGAGCAGAAGCTCCGGCTCCTTATTGGGTGCTATACTCATATACCCTGCCAGAAAGGCGAAGGAAGAGCCTAGAAACGCGGGCACCTTATTCTTTGAAAGAAAGTGAAACAAAAGTGTGCCCAGTCCCGCAAAAAGCAGGGTGGTGGAAATGGACAAGCCGGTCAGCAAGGGTACCAATACCGTTGCTCCGAACATGGCAAAAAGATGTTGTAATCCTAAGACCACAAACCTTCCTTTTCCCAAGACTCTGGCATCGTAAATAGCTTCTTCTCCGATATTTTTGATTTTCTCCACATTATCCTCCTTTGTAGCTATTCTCAGGGAATCTCAGTCTATTCAATTTTCTTCGTACATTTACGCCGTTCCCTATCATACTCTCCGACTCTGACTATGTCAAAATTATTTTCCCATACATTCTATAAGAAGGCTATTCTTTCCCTACTTATTTTTCCTTCTTGCCTCCGGCAGATTTTCGGCCTTGTTTCGTCTCCTCTCGAGACGCCGTGACGGAATACGTCTTGAAAATGCGTAGAATTTTTAGAATCTTCAGAAAAGCGTTCCTTTCCCCCTTCTTCCTTCTGTGATAAAATAAACATAAGTCAATAGGAAAATTTTTTATTATAAGATATTTTGCATTAAACGGAAATAAATTTTATAGGTCGTTTTCAACAAAAAATTGAATATTGGTTATATACTGAGAAGATAATGCGTGGAGGATAGACATCATGGAAATAAGACAGCTGCATTCTTTTATAAAAATCGTTGAATTACAAAGCTTTTCCAAGGCGGCAGAAGCCCTGGGCTACACCCAGGCGGCGGTAACCATTCAGATTCGCCAACTGGAGCTGGAATTCAACACCCGCTTTTTTGACCGGGTGGGAAGGCACGTTGAATTAACCCCTCCCGGAAGGAAGTTTCTGATGTATGCCAATGAAATCCTGCGAAAAGTGGATGATGTCCATGCGATGTTGGGAAATGCCGTAGTAAAGGATCATAGGTTGCGTATCGGCACCTTGGAATCCCTGCTCAGTTTTAAACTGCCGAAGGTAGTCAGTTATTTCTATAAACACTACCCTACCGTGGCTTTGGAAATCCGCTCCGGAACACCGAAGGAGCTGAATGAGATGCTGGATCATAACCAGATTGATTTGGCCTATTACATCGACCAGAAGGTTTACGGACAGAACTGGGAGAAGACTCTAGAGGAGCCGGAGTCTGTCGTTTTTGTGGCTTCCACAGATGCTAAGCTACCGAAAAAGGAAGAATATCTTTTGGCTGAGCTTTTAAACCAGCCCTTCTTCCTAACGGAGAAGGATTCCAATTACCGATACGCTTTAGAGCAGGAATTGGCTTCCCGGCATTTGGGTATACGCCCCTTCTTTGAAACCAGAAATCCGGATGTAATTATCGAATTGATCAAAGAAAATCAAGCACTTTCCTTCCTCCCTAGATATGCCGTGGAGGAAAGTCTGAACAACGGAAGCCTACGGCTTCTGAAGGTGCAGGACTTTGAGATGCAGATGTATCGTCAGCTCTTCTACCATAAGGACAAGTGGATTACGGAGGAAATGAAGAACTTCATCGCTTTGGGTGAATTATCGATGCTATAAAAGAAGAAAAAGAAGCGAATATAAAACAGTAAGCTCTTCCTGACAGGATAGGCTTAAACTCGGGCACGCTACAGGAAGATTCGCTTTACTATATTTTCCATTCACTTCTAAAAAAGAATGAACCGCCCTACAGACTTGTAAATCAAAGATGTAGGGTGGTTTATATTGATGCATATAATCCAGTATCAAAACTAATTTTTGAAAAATATCAGCTCCGGTTAGCTCATATTGTCCTATAAGCTTTTTACACTATAGCTCTAGCTCTAATGTTTTATAGTAAGTGGTACTTTATCAAACCGCCTTTGGTCTTATAGCCTGTATCCCAAAGCGCCTCCAGGGAAACCCAAGCCGCTTCCGAGTAGGTAACGGTCTGCACCTGAAAATCATTTCCCTCCGCCAAGGGGTCATCTCCCTGATAACAGTAGCCTATCAGCAAAAACCAGTGCCAGATATAGTCATCCATTTCCGGGTTCTGATGATTCAGAATCAGAATAGGAACAGGAAGATTTTTATCAATCTGTTCCACAATACATTCTTTCACTTTGGCAACATTTTCCGCTCCGGGAACAATGGTCATCATCAGGTTTTCCTCCTGATGCTCCTTCAGGAAATTCTGATAGCCTTCCACGTATAATTCCGGTTTATCGATGCCGGACCAACGGGGATGCAGGTATTTCTTCATTTCTTCGGTAAAATAAAGGTACTCGTCCTGATCTAATTTTTCCAAATTCCCGGAATATAAAGATTTTTTTCCATGGTGCAGGGCAAGATAAATCGAACTGTCGCAGGCGGTAATAGCGCCACAGCCCCCCAGCTGCATCATATGGTCAAAACACCAATCCTGGTTTCCCCCATAGGACTCACCGATATAAAAAAAAATCCAGCTTCTTCTCCATTTTCTCAGGAATTCTCCTTCTCTTTTAGATAGATTTCGGGTTTTGAATCAGTCGCATAGCATTGATGATGCAAATGACAGTAACCCCCACATCTCCGAATACTGCTGCCCACATATTGGCAAGTCCTACGGCACTTAAGATGAGCACCAGGAACTTTACCGCAAGGGCAAAAACGATATTCTGCATCGCAATCCTCATGGTCTTCTTTCCAATGGCAATGAGAGTGGGAATTCGGCTTAGGTCATCATCCATAATCACCACATCCGCTGCTTCAATGGCAGCGTCCGACCCCATAGCCCCCATGGCAATGCCCACATCCGCCCGGGAAAGCACCGGTGCATCATTGATACCGTCTCCGATAAAGGCAAGATAACCGCTACGCTTCTCTCCTTCTCCGCTTAAAGAGCTAAGGATTTCCTCCACCTTCTCCACCTTCTGGGCGGGAAGCAGCTCTCCGTAAACGCTGTCCAAATTCAGCTCCCGGCCTACCGCCTCCGCTACAGGAGTACTGTCTCCGGTAAGCATAACCACACTTTCAATGCCCTGCTGCTTCATTTTCGAAACTGCTTCCTTACTGCTTTCCTTCACCTCATCCGCAATCAAGATTCTTCCAAGATACTGACCGTCCTTTGCTACCAGGCAAATGGTGGCAGCTCCCTCATCCTGCTGTGGTACGGAAATGCCTTCTTCCTCTAAAAGCTTGGCCTTTCCCACTAAAATTTTGCACCCTTCCACAATGGAAATCAAGCCTGCACCGCTGCGATTTTCCGTATTTTCCGGGAAAGGAAGACTGTTGCTTTCCTTTCTGGAAGAATGCTTCATCGGATCATTTTCTACTACGACATCTTCCGGAGAAGCATTAGCCTTCGAAGAATCTTCCATCCATTTTTTGTAGGCGCTGAGAATGGAAAGCCCGATGGGGTGGGTGGAACCATTTTCCGCCATAGCGGCAGTGCGAAGAAGCTCATCCTTGGAAATTCCCTCCCAAGGCTCAATCTCCTGCACGGCGAAATTCCCCTTGGTTAGGGTTCCTGTTTTATCGGACACTACAACCTTTAATTTGGATACCAGCTCCAGATAGTTGGAGCCCTTTACCAGTACACCCTCTCGGGAAGCCGCACCGATTCCTCCGAAGAAGGACAGGGGCACGGAAATCACCAAGGCGCAGGGACAGGACACTACTAAAAAGGTACAGGCACGATATAACCAGGTAAGGGAGGATGGGCTGCGAAAAAAACTCCGGAGACACCAGGCCTATTTTTTTGTTCCCAAGAACAGGCCAAGGCTTGGCAGTATAGCCAATGACAATGCCGAATATACTACGATCGGGGTATAAATCCGGGCAAACTTTGTGATAAAGTTCTCCGCCTTGGATTTTCTTCTCGGAGGCCTCCTCCACCAGCTCCAAAAATCTTGGAAACAGTGGAATCCTCAAAGGCCTTCAAAGCCTCTACACGAAGCATGCCCTCTCCATTGATACAGCCGGAAATAATCTTTTCTCCGGGGAATACCTCTCTGGGGACGGACTCTCCGGTAAGGGCTGCCGTATTTACCATGCTTTCTCCTTGACGGACAATGCCGTCCACCGGCACTCTTTCTCCCGGCTTTACCAAAAGCATATCCCCTACTTCTACCTCATCCGGATCCACGGTATCTACGGTGCCGTCTTCCCTTTCAATGTGGGCCAGCTCCGGTACAATATCCATCAGCTCCTTAATGGACTTTCTGCTTTTTCCTACCGCATAGCTTTGGAAAAGCTCTCCCATCTGATAGAAGACCATTACCGCCACCGCTTCCGCAAATTCTCCGGAAAGGAAGGCGCCTAAGGTGGCCACAGTCATCAATAAGGCTTCATCAAAGGGACGCCTGTTTTTGATTCCCAGAAAACATTCCTTTACCACGGAAAGACCGCTGAGAAAATAAGGAATAAGATAAAGCGGAAGATACCAAAGAGAATGCTCCGGAAGGAAGGGAAGAATCCCCGTCTTTTCCACAATCAATAAGATTAAGAATAAGATGACGGAAAGAAGAAGCTTGTTTCTTTCCCGAATAAGTTTCTCTGACATGGTATTTCCCCTTTACTATATTTTTTCTACTCTATGCTTTGCTCTTCTTTACTATATTTTTTCTACTCTATACTTTACTCTAAACTATTGCTTTTCCGGTACTTACTCTGATAATCCGCTTCAATACTCTACTCATAGTACTGCAAGCTTTGGACTTTATTCTCCTACACGCCCTTCACGGTGAAGTCCGGCTCAATGGTCTTTCCTATACGGATGGCTTCCTGCAAAATCTCCTCAAAGCGATCATCCTCCGCCTCCAAGGTAAACTTCTGCATCATGAAGTTTAGCTTTACAGACTGTACTCCCGGAATCTTTCCGATAGCTTCCTGTATCTTAGCCGCACAATTTGCACAATCAATTTCACATTCAAACTTCTTCTTCATTTTTTCTCCTCTTTTCTATATTGATTTTTATTGTTTCCTATAGTAAATAGTTTCTGTTCTTATGATTTCTCATTGATTTCTCATTGATTTCTCATTGATTTCTCATCACTTCTTTTATTCTTCGATATGCTCAATGCCCATGGCAATGATGGTCTTGACATGCTCATCCGCCAAGGAGTAGAGAATGCTTTTCCCCACTCTTTTTCCGCTAACCAAGCGGGCGGTACGAAGAATCTTTAACTGATGAGAAATGGCGGACTGATTCATTTCCAAGTCCTGACAAATCTCCGTAACATTTTTCTCTCCTTCAAACAAATCGTAGAGAATCTTGATTCTGGTGGAATCTCCAAAGACCTTAAACACTTCCGCTAAATCACATAAGCTATCCTCGGAAATCGTTGCATGACTATCTGCTCTTTGATGTTCCAAGGCAATCACTTGACTCATTCCTCTCCTTTCTGAGATTACGGACTTTACGAACCTTATGGTAAAAATTTTTGTAAAGTCCCTCTTCTCTTGCATAATGAATGGCAGGCTATAAAAACTACTCAAAAAAGCAACAACAGATTTACATATGAATATATTATCACATGTAAATCTGTTGTCAATAATTTTTTTTTTCTTTTTTCAAATATATTTAGAATCCGACAGTCTCTTACTTTACCTTAGAGTTTCAGCTCCCTGAGTAGTTGTTTCCGAAACTCCTGATCCAAAGAAGCTTTTTTAATATCTTCCAGCCTGCCCTGTTCCGCAAGAAGCCCCATTAATTGAGCTGCTCTGCTTTCTCCTTCCTCTCTTCCTTCTTCCCGTCCTACTGCTAATAGTTTTTCCAGTGCCATATTCATCTCCGGCCCTCCTTTTCTCTCCATGGAAGATTCCTTTAACTCCTTCACTCTTCTTGCCAAAACCGACGAATGCATTTCTTGCGGATTTTTCCTTTGAAAGTCCCTTACCAAATCCCCAAAGCATTTTCTTCCGTAATCTCAGTATTTAAGTAAATGATGTGTGAACCATCTGAAAAGTATTCTTCCGAATCCCTAATCCTTCTGTCCACATAATAAATCTGTTTCTGTAAATTCAGTATATCTTTTTTCACGATAAATATAACATAGCTTTCCGGTAATTGTGTGAACTCTGCAAGAATCGCTCTTTTTTCTTCTCTACTGATTTTATGTCTTTTCACCTTCCCAAGCATAAGGAACCTCCTAAGTAAAAAAAGAAGAAGCCTATCTCTGCCTATTTTACAATGGCTTAGCTTCTTCTCCTATACTCCACATTCGGATAATATCCGTATACGGATATGAAAGTTATTCCTTCCTTAAGCGCTCTACCCCTTCTCGAATCGCCTTCACGGTAAACTCCAGCTCCTCTTCCTTTAAGTCCTCTTCAAAGCTTAAACGCAGTCCGGAATAGGCCTCCACATGGCTTTTTCCCAAGGCCAGCAACACATGGCTTGGCTCCACGGAACCGCTGGCACAGGCGGAACCGGCGCTGGCGCAAATCCCCTTTTGATCCAAAAGCAGCAAGAGACTCTCCGCCTCTATTCCCTCTATGCAAATGTGCACATTGCCGGAAAGTCTTTTTTCCCCGGAAGCTTCCAACGGATTCACCCCTGTAATCTTGATTCCGGGCACCTCTTCCAAAAGTCTTCTGAAGAACAGCTTCTGAAGCTCCCGTTTTCTTTTCTCTCTTTCCGACATGCCGGCAAAGGCCTCCTCTGCCGCCTTGGCAAAGCCTACGATACCGGGAACATTTTCCGTACCGGCACGAAAGCCCCGCTCCTGGGCTCCCCCATGAAGGAAGGCCGGAAGACGAACGCCCTTTCGAATCACCAAAAGTCCAACGCCCTTGGGTCCATGAAGCTTGTGGGCACTGGCGGAAAGCAGGTCTATCCCCATTTCCTCTAAAAAAACAGTGGAATCTGCCCGAAAGCCTGCACCGCATCCGTATGAAAAAGCACCCCATGCTTTTTCGCAATTTCTCCGATAGCCCGCAAATCCTGAATCGTTCCCATTTCATTGTTGGCCGCCATCACGGAAATCAAAACCGTATCCTCTGTAATCGCCTGCTCCAAAGCCTCCAAGTCCAAAAATCCCTCACTGTCCACCGGAATCCGGCTGACTCTTGCCCCCAGACTTTCCGCAAATTTGCAGCTTTCCAAAATAGCATGATGCTCTATGGCGGAACAGATAATATGGGGCTGTCTTTGCTTTTGACCTGCTACTTCGGAACCTGCTACTTCGGAGCCGGATAGACTGCTCATTTGCTCTGCATCGGATCCGGATAAGCTGCTCTTTTTCCCCATGGCGGAGTAAAACGCTGAAAGAATCGCCCAATTATCCGCCTCTGTCCCGCCGGAGGTAAAGTAAACTTCCCTTGGATTTACCCCCAAAAGACCGGCAATGCTTCTCCTGCTGTCCTCCACCGCCTTTTTCGCCTTCTGGGCAAAAAGATAGAGAGAGGACGGATTCCCGTAATCCTCAGAAAAATAGGGAAGCATAGCTTCCCTGACACTCTTCGATACCGCTGTTGTGGCTGCATGATCCAGATAAATCATTTCTTCTCCTCTTCGTAATAGAAGGCACCGCTCTTTCCCCCCTGCTTTTCCACAAGGTGAATCCCCTCCATGTGCATCCTTTTGTCAATGGCCTTGCACATATCGTAAATGGTCAGAAGAGTTACGGAAACACCGGTGAGAGCCTCCATTTCCACCCCTGTTTTTCCGGCGGTTTTACAAAGGCAGTCCACCGTAATCCTTCCCTCTTCCTCCGAAACCTGAAAGGAAATCTTGGCAGACTGCAAAGGCAAAATATGGCAAAGGGGAATCAATTCCGAGCATTTTTTTAGCCCCCATAATCCCGGCTACCTGAGCCACGGTGAACACATCTCCCTTCTTGACCTTTCTTCCCAGCACCGCCTCCATGGCTTCTTTACTGAGGAAAATGCTTCCTCTGGCCACAGCGGTTCTTTCTGTATCCGCCTTTCCGGAAACATCCACCATTCTGGCATTTCCCTGATCATCAAAATGACTAAACTCTCCCATATTTCTCCCAATCTATTGAATATCTTCGCTTTTTAGCAAATTCGTACATTTCTTGAATTCGTTT